>Ga0310690_10006397_pt1 | contig 15493 bp, 12 predicted proteins | sample AusTroGonzalo_MG_2_FD_207661 | JGI IMG/M metagenome (GOLD analysis project Ga0310690, IMG submission 207661) | Bovine rumen microbial communities from tropical cattle in Woodstock, Queensland, Australia - Gonzalo_04 (v2) (version 2) | ecosystem: Host-associated > Mammals > Digestive system >... | reverse complement strand
CCAACCGGATCAGCAGGACAACGCAGATCGTCCGGCGGTTCTTCCTCAGCTCTTCAAACCGCAGGTTGGCGCCGAGCACAATCAGCGCGATCGTTGTAGCAGCTCCCGCCATGGAAGAGACCGGCGTCGCAATAAACGCCGGCAGCCTGATCTGAAGCAGGTAAAAGACCAGGCCGACAAGGCATCCCTGCAGCAGGGGGTTTTTGATGATGCCGGTGACCAGCTGCATCGGCCGGATCTTCCCGCCTTCCCGGAAAAGCTCCAGGACGATGACAGCCAGTATGTTGAACAGTGATACCATGATCATGATCATCATACCGCACACGGATGATTTTTCAGTACCGAATACATAAGTGGTCAGCGGAATGCCGTATATAATGAAATTGCTTCGGAATATTCCCTGGATCACCACACCCCTCCGAGGATTTTCCCTGACAAAGCGCGGAACGATCAGGACCAGCAGAATCACCAGCAGCGTAACGGAAACCACGCCGGTGACCATGAGTTTGACCGATGGCATATTTTCCGGTTTCGCGCTGTAAACATTGTTAAACATCAGGAAGGGAAAAAGCAGCTTGTAGTTCAGCGCATTCAGCCGGTCCATAAATGCCCGGTCCGTCCATTTCAGCCGCACCGCCGCGTAGCCGACCCCCAGCAGGATCAGGAACGGCGCCACCGCGTTGAAGGCGACCATGAAGCTTTCAAACATGCGTTTTTCACTCCTTCCCGCCGCCGGACAATACACGCCAGAGCGTTGACCGGCTGATCCCCAGCTGCCTGGCTGTCCGCGACTGATTCCCTTTGTTTTCATTAAGCGTATGCTCTATCACATTCCGTTCTATCTCTTCCAGGGTCATTCCCGCTGATGAAAAACCACCGGGAACCTCCGGAAGTCTCCGGAACATCCCATGTTCACGCGCCATGATTTCAGCTGCATCCGTGCCGGATATATAGTGCCCGTCTGTTACCACGCATAATTCATGCAACACATGCTTGAACTGGGCATAGTTTCCCGGCCAGTCATAGCGAGTCAGCATTTCCAGCACGCCCGGTTCAAATCCGGAAACCTGTTTTCCCAATTCCATATCCAGGTTTGACAGATAGATGCTTGCCAGCGCCGGTATCTCATCGCGACGGCTGCGAAGAGAAGGCAGTTCGACCGTCAGCGGCGCCAGACGCGACGACAGCTTTTCCGCAAAAACATCAACAATCCTCCCGTCGCGGATTTCACAGGCAAACAGCAGCCAGAGTCTCCGGGCCAGTCCCGTTTCCTCAATCAGCGAAAGGAGCGCCTGCTGCCGCTGGGAAGACAATTCCTCCAGATGATGAAAGAAAACAGCGGTTCTTGTCGTTCCAAGCGGAGAAGCATGATGCTCCATCAGATAGTTCCAGCTTCGGTCGTTCAGCCTGGCCCCGTCCACCACCACCAGCGGATGATTCCGCAGTTCACTCTGCAGATACAGCGTGCGTGCCACCTGCTCCCTGCCGGTTCCTTCTTCCCCGATAATCATCAGAGGATGCAGCGTATTGGAGAACGCTGTCAGACGCGATTCCAGCGTACCCATAGATCCGCTCAGTGTGAAAAAGCTGCCGGATAAAAGCTGTTCACATTCCACCGCGTCATAAAAACGGATCCCCGGCTGAGCAGAACGCAGGGAAATCCGGGCCGGCTCGTCGCGGAACAAATACAATTGCTGACCGCGGAGCTGAAAACGGGATGCAATGATCGAATGAAGGGCGGCCCCCTCCTGATAGTAAAACAGCAGTTCCCGGTTCTCCGGAATAGCCGATATCCTTCGCCGCATGGCAGCGGCCGTTCCGTCCGAGAGTTTCCCCATAAAGGAATACACTACATCCTTCTCAGCGTTAAACACCACACACTGCTGCATATTCTGCTGGAGCATGCTCCGAAGCAGGGTGTTCTCGCTTTTCATTCTTCGGAACAATCTGCCCTGCTGAATGGCGATCCCGATTGCCTGACTCAGGCTCCGTTCTCCCGAGGTGATCAGCAGCGCCTGAAAACCTGCGTCACGAGCTGTACGATGGCTTACCACATCACAGATCACCGTATTGATCTGCTGGCGCCGCAGCCGGTCAAGCACCCCCGGTATCTCTTCTGAGCTGTGCACCGTCTCTATCGGCATTTTTAGCCGCAGCAGGCTGCATAGTGTATGGGCATTCTCGGTTACCCCCGGAAAGCCGACCACAGCCATTCTGTCTGTATAATTCTCCGCCAGTTTGATGGTTCGAAGAATATCGTAAATCATCACCGGAATCTCTATTACAGGCAAATCCGTGATCCGGCGGATCATATCCGCTGTGCCACCTCTGGAGAGAATCGCGTCATAAACGGACATGTCCCGGCTCTGCAGGATCTCCACCCCTTCCTGAAGATCTCCTGTAAAAGCATCCAGCAGGACATCCGGAAATCTCTCTGCGCTCTTCTTCAGGGACACCGCCATCGTCTCATACGGCGCAACCGCCAGGATACGGACAGGGCCGATATCTTTTTCCAGCATCCTCAGGCCCCCTTCATTCTGTTTTAATCATATCCTGTCTTATTGTATCATATTGCAACAATTTGTCTATACGCAATATTGTTGTGTTTCATTTTGATACATAATTAGTTTGTGTATTTATCTGTTTTTATAAAATTGTTTCATATTTAAACACTTCCGCAGGTTTTTCTGTTGTTGTTTGACCGGAAACCCTCTATCATAAAGTTATCAAAATAACCTGTTCTGAGAATCCCATGACCGATTCCTGATTAAGGAGGGCCTGCTGTGTTCAAGCTTTTAATCATTGCTGACGATTTCACGGGCGGCCTGGACACAGGAGTTCAGTTTGCCTCCAAAGGGATTCCTACCTGTGTGCTGACCGATTCCAGTGAAGACTTCCGCGAGGCAGCCAGCGACTGTGAAGTGCTGGTTATTGTCGCGGAGACGCGTCATCTGCCGGCTACGGACGCGTATGACATTGTTTACAAGACTGCCCTGAAAGGGACAGAGCTCGGAATCTCCCATATATATAAGAAAACAGATTCGGCACTCCGGGGAAATATCGGCGCTGAGCTGGCAGCTGTATATCAGGCCTGCGGAGCATCCGTTCTTCCCTTTATTCCTGCCTTACCTGCCATGAACCGCGTCACCCGGAACGGGATCCAGTATATCGACGGCATTCCGGTTGCCCAGTCCGTTTTCGGACGGGACCCGTTCGAGCCTGTGAAGGAATCGGACGTTTCCCGCCTTATCTCTCTGCAAACCGACCTGCCTGTCGGAACCGCAGCACCGGACCAGATAAGCTGCCATACGGGAATTACCGTGATTGATGCTGCAAACGAGACAGATCTCAGGCAAGCCGGACAGGCACTCAGTCGGATCAAAAACCTGCAGGCTTCAGCAGGGTGCGCGGGCTTCGCTTCTGTGCTGCCCGAGCTGCTGGGCCTGACTTCCCGGGGAATTCCGGAATTGCCCAGGCTCGACGCCGGATTGTTTGTGCTTTGCGGCAGTGTCAATCCCATCACTCAGAAGCAGCTGGATCACGGCGAACAACACGGCTTCTCCCGGATTCACATCGTACCGGAAGTCAAGCTCCATCCGGAAATCTTCCGGTCCGCAGAAGGCGCGGCCGTCATCGCCGGATGGAAAAAACAGATGGCTGCGACAGACTGGATGATTCTGGATGCCAATGACACGGATCCCCGAAACATGGACACCGCCGTCCGCGCGGCAGAAGAGGGACTGTCCATCGAAGATGTCCGGCAGCGCATTTCCGAGTCCCTGGGCATTATCCTTAGCGAAATCACCACTTCCCCGGCGGATCGTACCCTGCTGATTACCGGCGGAGACACTTTGCTGGAAAGCATGAACCGGATGAAGGTTTTCCGGATGATGCCCCTGACGGAAGTATTCCCGGGCGTCGTTCTTTCCAGGGTTACCCTTCACGGCCGGCCCAGACTGGTAATCACCAAGTCGGGCGGGTTCGGAGATGAAACCCTGCTCTCGGATCTGAAAAAACTGATCACAGGACAACCCCGTTGCTGAAACCCACCCGACGACACCTGGCAAGGAGGAAACTGACATGGACTATCCCCTGATTCCCAGCCTGACCCCTGATGGCCGCCTCTATCGAAACGCAGATATGGGTTCCCTGGAATCCTTCCTGCCCAGCGGCGGTTATCCAACAGCCCACGCGCCCGCCATGCTGGAACTCCCTGACGGCGCCCTGCTCTGTTGCTGGTTTGCCGGCACCTATGAAGGAAGCGCAGATATCCGGATCATCTGTTCCCGGCTGGAAAAGGACGGCAGCCGATGGTCCGAACCGGCTGACATCTCCGGTGATCCGGAGCGCAGCGAACAGAACCCCTCACTCTTCGCCGGAAACGATGGCGCTGTCTGGGCGATTTACACTGCCCAGAAAGACCGGCAGGCCGGGAAAGACAATATGCAATTTACTTCCCAGATCCGCGTGCAGAAGAGCAAGGACGGCGGAAAAACCTGGGGACCGTATGAAACTCTGTTCGCCAGAGAGGGAAGCTTCTGCCGCCAGCCGATCCAGGTACTTTCGAACGGACGGTGGATTTTTGCCAACTGGCTTTGCACTGACAGCCCCGACGGACTCAGCGGCGATCCCACTGCCCTCCAGATCTCTGACGATGAGGGAAAAACCTGGCGGCAGGTGGACATGCCCGGAAGCCGCGGCCGGGTTCACGCCAACGTGGTGGAACTTGAGAACGGGCGCCTCGCTACCTTCATGCGGTCGCGGGAAGCGGATTTCATCTACCGCAGCGAATCTTCCGACTGGGGAGACTCCTGGTCCGTGCCGGTTCCCACTCCGCTGCCCAACAACAACAGCTCTATCAGCGCGGTCCGTCTTCAGAGCGGGAGAATCGCCATTGCCTATAATCCCACCTGTACGCCGGATCCCCAACCGGGGAAAGCTGCCTGGCCCGGACTGCGGTGCCCGGTAGCAGTTGCCCTGAGCGAGGACGGCGGCCTGACTTTCCCGCTGATCCGCTGGATGGAACGCGGCGAGGGCTTTATGGGCGAGGAGAATCGCACCAATAACCGTCAGTATGAATATCCCTATCTGATGCAAAGCAGCGACGGAATGCTGCATCTGGCCTACGCGGCCTACACCCGGGCCGGGATCAAGTATGTCCGGTTCAGCGAGGCGGACGTTATGGGACAGAAACGTGAAAAAGTCGGTTTGTACAATCCGACCGCAGCCCAGACAAGATAAAACGGAGGAACTGAAAAATGCTGACACGCTACAATCTGAAAATGCCCCGGGCCGTCTTCGGCGGCGAGAACGCCATGGACAACATCACCGATATTATTCGTTCACTGGGTGTAAAGAAAGTGGCTATGTTCACTGATCCCGGAATTGAAAAGACCGGTCTCTTCGCGCTGCCCGAAGCCGCCGTCAGGGCCAGCGGCTCGGAATATTATGTGCTGGACGATCTGAAGCCTGAACCGGACTACATGACCGTTCAGAAACTGATCGATGACTTCAAAGCCCAGGGGGCCGACCTGATCGTAGCCTGCGGCGGCGGAAGCGTAATGGACGCGGCCAAACTCGCCAGCGTGCTGGTCACAGACGAGTATGGTGTGAAAGAACTGCTGGACAACCCCGGCAGAGCGAAAAAATGCGTCCCGATTGTCCTCATTCCCACCACAGCCGGCACCGGTGCCGAAGTGACCCCCAACGCCATCGTTGCGGTTCCGGAAAAGGAGTTGAAGGTCGGCATCGTCAACGACAACATGATTGCGGATTATGTGATTCTCGACGCCCGCATGATCAAAAACCTGCCCCGGAAGATCGCCGCCGCCACCGGTGTGGACGCACTGGCTCACTGCATCGAGTGCTACACAAGCAACAAGGCCAATCCGCTCAGCGATACCTTCGCATTGCACGGTCTGGATCTGATCCTCAACAACATTGAAGCCGCATGCGATGACCCCGATGCAATGGACGCCAAAAACGCAATGCAAATCGCAGCCTTCTATGGCGGCCTGGCAATCACCGCAAGCGGAACCACAGCGGTTCACGCCCTGTCTTATCCGCTGGGCGGCAAGTATCACATCGCTCACGGCGTATCCAACGCCATTCTGCTGGTTCCGGTTATGAAATTCAACGAGCCGGTCTGCAGAAAACGCTTCGCGGAATGCTATGACCGCTGTGCCCATGACGGAAGCCGCTGTGAAACAGATGAAGAAAAGAGCGCCTGGATCATCCGCCGGCTGGATGAGATCGTAAAGCATCTGGAAATTCCCACCAGCCTCAGCAGAGACTTCGGTGTACCGGCTGAGGACCTGGATGGACTGGTCAACGCCGGAATGCAAGTCACCAGGCTGCTGGTCAACAATATGCGGGAAGTCACACCAGAAGAAGCAAGACAGCTGTATCAGGCAGTTCTGTAAGGAGGAGATCACATGAAAACAAGTGAAATCAAAGGCATTATCCCACCGATTCTGACGCCGATGAACGATGATTTCGAACAAAGCGTCAACCACGCCGAATTGCGTAATCAGGTCGAACGGCTGCTCAAAGGCGGCGTCCACGGGCTCTTCCCGGTCGGAACCAACGGAGAGGCCTACATTCTCTCGATGAAAGAAAAGGAAGCCGTTCTGGAAACCGTCATTGACCAGGTCAAGGGACGAGTTCCCGTTTACGCAGGTACCGGATGTATCTCCACAGCGGAAACTGTCCGCATGAGCAAGCTCGCACAGAAGCTGGGAGCAGATGCCCTGTCCATCATTACCCCGAGCTTTGCCGCAGCTTCGCAAAAAGAACTCTACGATCATTATGTGACGGTAGCCAAATCAGTCGATCTGCCCATTATCCTTTACAACATTCCTCCAAGGACCGGCAACAAACTCCTGCCCGAGACCGTGCAGAAGCTCTGCCATGACGTGGACAACATCGTCGGCGCCAAGGATTCCAGCGGTGATATTGAAAATCTGAAGGCCTACATCCGGCTGACGAAGGAACTTGACAAAGAAGTCGCAATCCTGGCCGGAAACGACGGCGCCATCCTGACCTGCCTGAAGGAAGGCGGCAGCGGCGGCATCGCCGGACGGGCCAACATCTGGCCCAGCGCACTTGCCAGCATCTATGACCGTTTTACCGCCGGAGACCTCGAAGGCGCGCAGCAGGCCCAGGATGCCATTGCGGTGCTCCAGACCGTCTTCCGTTTCGGAAACCCCAACACAATTATTAAAAAGGCTGTCGCCCTGCTGGGTTATCCTGTCGGAGATTGCCGCGCCCCGTTCAACTACGTCCCGGACGAGGGCATTGAAGCTCTGAAACAGGTCCTGGCCGAAGTCGCGGCAAAAGGCCTGCATTAATGGAGGTGTCAAGATGAGTATCAAACCAATCCTCGGCATTACCATGGGTGATCCCGCGTCCATCGGCCCCGAAATCACCGTCAAAGCCCTAGCCAGGCCGGAAGTTTACGAAAACTGCTGCCCGTTGGTTGTAGGCGACGCCGGCATGATGGAAAAGGCAAAAAAAATCGTGGGGCATGAGGAAATCAGAATCCATCCCGTATCTGACGTGAAGGATGCGCTGTTCACTCCCGGCATCATCGACGTTTATGACATGAAACTGGTAGACGCTGACACGCTGCCTATCGGCCAGGTCAGCGCTGAAGCAGGAGAGGCAGCCTTCCAGTATGTAAAAAAAGTCATTGAGCTGGCCAACGCCGACGAAATCGACGGAACGGTAACCAACGCGCTGAACAAAGAAGCCATCAACGTGGCCGGTCATCATTTCTCGGGGCACACCGAGATCTACGCGCATTATACCGAAACCAAGAAGTACTGTATGATGCTGGCGCACCAGAATATGCGCGTCACCCATGTTTCAACACACGTCTCCCTGCGCGAGGCCTGTAATCGCGTAAAAAAAGAGCGTGTTTTGGATGTTATCCGCATGTCCGATACGGCATGTAAGGACTTAGGGATCGAGCATCCGAGGGTTGCGGTGGCCGGGTTGAACCCGCACTGCGGCGAAAACGGTCTCTTTGGTGACGAAGAGATCAAAGAAATCACCCCGGCCATCGAGGCAGCCCGTGCAGAGGGGATTGACGCAAGCGGTCCCTTCCCCCCGGACTCGGTCTTTTCCAAGCTGCGCGGCGGCTGGTATGACATCGTCGTCTGCATGTATCACGATCAGGGCCATATTCCACTAAAGGTTGTCGGCTTCGTCTACAACCAGGATGCGGGAAAATGGGACGCCGTTGAGGGTATCAACCTGACGCTCGGCCTTCCCATTGTTCGCGTATCGGTGGATCACGGCACCGCTTTTGACCAGGCAGGCACAGGAATGGCCAACGAACTGAGCCTGATGAATGCGATTGACTATGCCGCGCGCCTGTCCAGAAGCCGCAAAGCCCGGAAAGCGGAATAACCCGCTCTCCAATACAGACCTGACAAAAATAATAGGAGGAAAAAACAATGAAAAAGCTTATCGCTCTCGTTATCGCTCTCTGCATGATGCTGACCGGCGTCGCTCTCGCTGACGTGGAACTGCTGATCGGCACCCAGGAAACCGGTACCGCCGGCTACACCTACGCTACCGCGATTATGCAGTGCATTCAGACCGTGGACGGCTATTCCGTCTCACTGGTTTCCAACTCTTCCGGTAATGTTTCGTCCCCTGTCCTGATTCAGGAAGGTGAATGCGACATCACCGTATCCAACTCTGCTCCCGCGCTGTGGGCTGCCACCACCGGCATCGAATCTGCGGAAATCCCGGTATGTGCCGATGTGCGCTGCATTGCCGGCGGTCTGGGCAAGGACTTTATCAACGTCATGTTCACCCAGAGCTTCGTGGATAAAACCGGCATCAAGACCATCGAAGAACTGGTTGAAAAGCAGGAGCCCGTCCGTCTGATCATCAAGAAAAACGGCTCCTTCGGCGAACTGGCTGCGGAACGTGTATTCGGCGTGTTCGACGTCGACATCAACAATCCGCCTGCCTGGCTGACCGTGGAAAAGACCTCCGGCGGCGCAATCAAGGACGGCCTGAGCGACGACAACTATGATCTGACCATCGACCACATCGGTGCCGGCCAGGCCAACACCACCGAGCTGTGCCTGAACCATGCCATGTACGATGTGCAGCTGAGCGACGAAACGCTGGCTGCACTGTGCGAGCAGGGCTATGATTACGTGACAGTTCCTGCCGGTACCTGGAACGGTCAGGACGTCGAAATCAAGACCGTCGGTTCTCAGCAGTGCATCATCGTATCCGTTGAAATGGACGAAGAAGTTGCCTATCAGATCACCAAAGCGCTGTGCGAAAACCGCGACATCCTGGTGAACACCTCTGCCGTGCTGGCCAACTTCGACCCGGCAATCGCCGGCTCCAAGGCTCTGACCGGCTGCGAACTGCATCCCGGCGCCGCCCGTTACTATGAAGAAATGGGCTATGCTTTCAACTGATTGCGAAATCAAAACGCACACTGAACACCCATAGAGACTGGGGCACAGTACAGGCCTGTGCCTCAGCCGCTTTGAGAGCGATGAAAAAACCGGGAACAATGCTCCGTTTCAAACGAGGCTTGTATATATTCATCATCAAACAGAGAGGAGAGTCCGAAGCATGACAAAATCCATCCGCAGGACGTGTGCGATCGGCATCACGGTGATTTTCATCCTGTTCCAGATGTACCTGGCACTGGTCAAGCAATTTACCCTGATGCTCCAGACACCGATCCACATGTGCTTCGCCCTGGCGCTTGTATTCCTGTATAACCCGACCGACAAAAACTACCAGAAAAAGCTCCGCAAACGGTGTGAGGCTGAAAAACGCACCGCTACCGATAAGGAAAAAAACAAATACGCCTGGACACACTGGTTCGACTTTGTGGTGTATGCCGCTATCATATTCGTAGTAGTATACACGATTATGAACACCGAAAGGCTGGCCAGTTATGACATGGCCGTCCACAGCCCCGTCACAATGGACTATATAGCATTGTTCTGTGTGGTCATTCTGTTGCTGGAAGCAGTCCGTCGCACACTGGGCTATATTCTGTTCTTCTTCATCATTGCCTTCATCGCCTATTCCTGGGCATCCCCGTTCCTGCCAGCCGGCGTGTTCCGCACCGTCGCCACCGCCAAGAACAAGACCTTCGCCAAGATGCTGGAAAAATTCACCGAAGGCATGATCATGGCGGAACAGGGCGTATACGGCACACCGCTGCAGACATCCTGCACCAGCCTGTTCTACTTCATTCTGTTCGGCGCATTCTTCTCTGAATGCGGCGGCGGCCAGTTGCTGATTGACGTAGGCATGAAGTTCTCCAACAAATCCTCCGGCGGCCCTGCGAAAGCGGCGGTTATCTCCTCCGGCCTGATGGGCATGGTATCCGGTTCTGCCGTTGCGAACGTAGCAACCACCGGCGTTATGACTATCCCCATGATGAAAAAGATCGGCTATGCTCCAGAAGAAGCAGGCGCCATCGAAGCTGTGGCCTCCACCGGCGGCCAGATCATGCCGCCGATCATGGGTATCGGCGCATTCATTATGGCAGAACAGCTGGGCATCAACTATCTGACTGTTGCAGCTGATGCCATCATTCCTGCTGTAGCTTATTACTTCGGTGTCTTCGTACTGGTGGACCGCCTGGCCAAGAGACGCGCCAGCCGCTCCTCCGCATCCGAAGATATCAAGATCAAGGTGGACCGGAAAATTCTGCCCCGCCTGTATCTGCTGCTGCCCATCGTAGTGCTGATTGTATCCATCCTGAACGGGTTCTCCCTGATGCGTTCCGGCATGTTCGGCATCTTTGCCTGCCTGCTGTGCAATGTCGTCAGCCTGCTGATCGGTCTGAAGAAGGGCGGAAACCTGAAACATGACATTATTGAAGGCAACAAGTCCTCCGATTTTGCCGGTCTGAAGCAGCTCTGGAAATCCTGTGTGGACGGTGCTAAATCCGCAGCTGAAATCGCTGTTCCCACAGCTGCCTGCGGTATCATCATCAACGTCATGACAGCCCAAACCTCTCTGGCGACCAACCTGTCCGGCGTAATCGCCAGCCTTGGTATGACCAGTCTTTTCCTGGCAATGTTAATTGCCATGATCGGCTGCATGCTGCTGGGTATGGCGCTTCCAACGGTGGCTGCCTACCTGGTCGGTGTAACGCTGTTCGTTCCCACGATGCAGAAACTGGGCATCTCCCCCCTCGTTGCCAATATGTTCGTATTCTACTACGGCATCATGGCCCAGATCACGCCGCCTGTATGCGTCGCCTCCTATACCGCTGCCGGCATTGCCGACGGGGACGCCATGAAAACCGGTATACGCGGCATGCTGTTCGCACTGGTGGGTTTCCTGGTTCCTTTCGTGTTCGTTTACAATCCCGCCATCCTGCTGCAGGGCGACATTCTGTCTATCGTATGGGGCGGAGCACAGGTGCTGGCTGCCACATTCTTCCTGGCAATCACAGTATCCGGCTTCTTCAAACGGGATATGACCTGGTGGGAGCGTGCGATCACCTTCGCAGCAGCCATCCTTCTGATGACGCCCGAAGTGATCACCTCAATTATCGGTATCGTTATTGGCGTAGGCGTGCTGCTGCTGGACTTCATCATGGGAAAAACAAAGAAAGCAGTTGCCTGACATCCAGACAGGCAACAGGGAAAGGAACCAGATTATGGAATATACGCTGGCTCATATCGGTATTAATACAACCAGCCCTGAGGAAGCAGCGGATCTGGCCAACCTTCTGTGCGATATTTTCAATCTGACGCCCAAGCACGGAAACAAATCCGAATTCGCCGGATCCGCCGTTGAGTGTATGAAAACACCTTACCTTGGCAGAAACGGCCATATCGGCATGTACACTACTGATTGCGAAGCGGCAGTGAAAGATCTGGAAGCCCGCGGGTATGAAGTGGATATGTCCACCGCCGGCTACAGGCCGGACGGAACCCTGAACGCCGTTTATCTGAAAAAGGAAGTCGGCGGATTCGCACTGCACATTGTCCGAAAACCCTGACCTGATCAGAACCATAAAATAAACTTTCGGTTTTACAAAGAATCTATTATAATAGCGGGGAACTAATCTTCTGAAGGAGGGTTCCCCGCTTGAATTATGCTGAAGAGTCTCTGCGTCTGCACGGTAAATGGCAGGGCAAGATCGAGGTCGTTTCCCGCGTTCCCGTACAGACGAAGGACGATCTGTCCCTGGCCTATACTCCCGGCGTCGCTCAGCCTTGCCTGGAAATCCAGAAGGACTATGATAAAAGCTTCACCCTGACCCGGCGCAGCAATCTGGTCGCCGTGGTGACCGACGGCACCGCAGTGCTTGGCCTGGGCGACATCGGCCCGGAAGCCGGCATGCCCGTTATGGAGGGCAAGTGCGCCCTGTTCAAGGCCTTCGGTGACGTGGATGCCTTCCCGATCTGCATCCGCAGCAAGGACGTGGACGAGATCGTCCGCACGATCTACCTGATTTCCAGCAGCTTCGGCGGCATCAACCTGGAAGACATCGCCGCACCGCGCTGCTTCGAGATTGAGAAGAAACTGAAAGAGATCTGCGATATCCCGATCTTCCATGACGACCAGCACGGCACCGCCATCGTGGTCGGTGCGGCGCTGCTGAATGCCCTGAAGGTCGTCGGCAAGGAAATCGGCAGTGTGAACGTGGTAATCAACGGTGCTGGAAGTGCCGGTATTGCCATCGCCTACCATATTATGGCGCTGGGCGTGAAACACCTGAAGGTGGTGGACAGCCGCGGCGTGCTAAGTGACGTCAACGACAGGAATTCTGCCAAAGCGGAAATGGCCCGGATTACAAACCCCGAAGGCGTTCCCGGCAAGCTTGCGGACGTAATGAAAGGTGCGGACGTGTTTATCGGCGTCAGCGCGCCGCATATCGTCAGCAAAGAGATGATCTGCTCCATGGCAAAGAATCCCATCGTACTGGCCATGGCCAACCCCACACCGGAGATCGAACCCTCCGACGCGCTGGAAGCCGGCGCGGCGGTGGTCGGTACCGGGCGAAGCGATCACCCGAACCAAATCAACAATGTGCTGGTGTTCCCCGGCCTGTTCCGCGGCGCACTGGACGTGCGGGCAAGAGACATCAACCAGGCCATGAAGCTGGCCGCTTCCCATGCGCTGTCTGAGCTGGTGGATGAAAAGGACTTAAGCCCGCAGTATATTATCCCGGCACCCTTTGATCCACGGGTCGGCCCTGCCGTGGCCAAAGCCGTGGCCCAGGCTGCCCGCAACAGCGGAGTGGCCAGAATCTGAGGAGGTAAGCAAGATGATCCGTCACATCGTGATGTTCAAAATCAAGGATGAATTCAGGGATGAAATCCCACAGCTTGTAAAAAACTTCTACGGCATGAAGGGGAAGATCGAAGGCATGGTCGGCCTCGAAGCCGGCGCGGACTTCCTTCACAGTGACCGCTCGTATGATCTGGCCCTGATTACCGAGTTTGATTCCCGGGAAGCCTTTGACGCCTATCAGAATCACCCGGTGCACCTGCCGGTCAAAAAGCATATGCACGAAGTCCGCAGTGCCTCCGTTGCCTGTGATTACGTGATCCCGGAATAACCGGATTCCCGGCCTGAACGCAAACAGCGGCTGCTTTTCGGCAGCCGCTGTTGCGTTCAGCTGTTTTTCTTTTTGTTCCCGGGGCCGTTATATTCCAGGCACAGCATCGTCAGATCATCAAACTGTTCCGCTTCTTTCACAAACCCGTCTACGGCACCGCGGACCGTTTTCAGCAGCTTTTCAGGATCCGCGTCCGGATCCAGGTTCAGCGCTTCAAGCATCCGCCGTGTTCCGAACGCTTCGTTTCCGACGTCAGTCGCTTCCGGAACACCGTCCGTATAAACAAACACCCTGTCGCCCGGATTCAGCTGCAGCTCATATTCCTTGTAGGTCATCCCGTCCAAACCGCCGACCACAAAACCGTGAATATCTTTATACAGTTCATACTTCCCGCCCGCACGCTTCAATACGGGATACTCATGGCCTGCGTTGGACGCGGTCAGTTTGCCCGTGGAAAGCTCCAGAACCGCCAGCCAGATTGTCACGAACATCTCCGCCTTGTTGTGCTGACACAGGCTGTTGTTGACAAACTTCAGGATCTCGCCCGGCGTGCTGCCCATCTGGGTTCTGTCACTGATCAGGATGTTCGTCACCATCATAAACAACGCCGCCGGAACACCCTTGCCGGACACGTCGCCGATCACGATGCCCAGATGGTCTTCGTCAATCAGGAAAAAGTTGTAGAAATCGCCGCCCACTTCCCGTGCCGGGTTCATAGAGGCATAGATATCAAACTCATCCCGGTCCGGGAAGGGCGGGAATTCCGTCGGGATGGAATTTGCCTGGATCTTCCTGGCCAGGGACAGCTCCGCGCTGATTCGTTCCTTTTCAGCGGTGACCGCCGTCAGGTTTTCCATATACTTCACCATGTCCGTTTCCATCGTGTCGATAGATCCGGCCAGGTTGGCCAGTTCCGTATAAGGACTGATCCCTGCCAGGTCTTTCCCTTTTGTGTTCTCCTTTGCAAAGCGCGCCGCTTCCTCGGACACTTTCCGGATCGGTTTCACAAACCTTCTGCGCAGGAAGAAGCTCACCAGCAGCCCGGCAAGCACACACAGCGCGATGGTGGAAAAGACCACAATCAGGATATACGGCCGCCGGGCATTCTCAATCTCGCTGATCGGCCGCTGCATGCAGAGGATGGCCTTCACCTCGCCGGTCGAATCCTTTACCGGTACCATGCTGGTAATATGGGGATGCACTCCGGCGGATGAGCTGCGGCGGAAAACGGTCTGAAAGGTTTCCTGTTTTTCATACAGAAGACGGTATTTCTCCCGGTATTCATCATTGGTGGTGTCCCGCTCATAACCGAGTTCCCAGGGGGTATATTTTGTATTGTCCACTTCGTTGTTTACGGCGTTGAAGATGGAGACAAAGCGTCCGTAATCACTCTGATCCACGTCAATCAGATAGATCAGGGATACATGCATTGTCCGGCTGTCCTCATCCAGCCGGGCGGCAGTCTGACGGTATTCCTCCGTGTATTCCCCGTTTTTATAAGCCTCGATATGATCTCCGTTAATAACCGACGCCGCTGTGTCCGCCATATGCCTGGTTGACTCGGTATACTGGCTGACAATCGTGTCAGAGAAAGACAGAAAGCCCAGCGTACTGACAGTAACCCCCAGAATGACGAGCAGCAGCACAATCACGCCGATGAGATTGAACGCCATACTGGTCCAGATCCCTTTTTTCATTTCCGCCTTCCCCTTCTTCTGCATTTCGGTATCATTATCCCTTTTTCATCCCTGCTTGTCCAGTATTCTTTTTTACATAAAAAAACTGCCCCGGCCGGGGCAGTCTGGAATCGATCTTATTCCACCGTATAGGGCATCAAGGCGATGGCACGGGCGCGCTTGATGGCCTCGCTCAGCTGACGCTGATGCTTGGCGCAGTTGCCGCTCATCCGGCGGGGCA
>Ga0310690_10006392_pt1 | contig 15498 bp, 10 predicted proteins | sample AusTroGonzalo_MG_2_FD_207661 | JGI IMG/M metagenome (GOLD analysis project Ga0310690, IMG submission 207661) | Bovine rumen microbial communities from tropical cattle in Woodstock, Queensland, Australia - Gonzalo_04 (v2) (version 2) | ecosystem: Host-associated > Mammals > Digestive system >... | reverse complement strand
AGATGATCTGCCCGAACGGACCGTAGAGATAGGTCGCGACACGAGACTGGGACGGATTGAAGAGTCCGAGGACGTTCTTGTTTGCATCGACGAGATACCCATAGATTGTGCTGCCATAGGTCATGATTAGCGGTAAATGGCTGGACTCAATCCTGTATTCTCTGCTCATCGTTCCATATCCTTTTCGGTTGGTTTGATTGATTCAAAACAGCGGATACGAAAATCTGTTTCCCCTCGATATTTTTTAGGAGAAATCCACATTCACCCTTAAAATAACGCCTTTATGGCGTTTGTCAAGCCATTTCTCATAAAAAATCAAGATTTTTTTGATGAGGGAGATTTCCAGCTACACTCGCACAGATGAAAGCAACGTCACCACCGCAAGCCCAAACTCCCCCGGCCACGCTGCGCTCGGCAGCGGACCAGTTGGACGTGACGAGAGATCGAATCGCTTCTTCCACAAAACTGGAAGCGAGCCACCTCTCCGTTGGTTTAATTTCCAACCATCCACCGATTTTTCCAAAAAACTCACAAATCCTTCTCCGCACGTCACCTCGACACGTATCTCACTGAGGGATTTCATTCCGTCAGGAATTTACGCGGGCGGAGTTCAAGAGACGCATGATTTCGGGATTGAAGGTTCTTTTCGCATAATCAAACGCGCTGTAACCACAAATATTTCTTTCAGCGAGATCTGGGTGATATTGCAGGCATGCCTGGACAAATTCTGGCCTTTCATAGGCGACGGCATGCATCAGCAAGGTAGATCCTAAAACCGGATCTTTCAAGTTCGCATCCTCTCGCAACTGAATCATTTCACATACGGTATCCCATTCTTTCATGTAAAACATGATACTGAAACAATTCATGTCAAGGAGAGTCCTTTTCTCTTCCAGGGACTCTGATTTCCTTGCAAGATTGATTTTCTCGAAAACGGCGTGTGATAAATGCTCAATTTGACTTGCCAAAGCCATTCCTCGATAGGATACTTGAAGCTCTCTTGTCCTAATATAGAACAATAGACTTATCATGCTGAGAATAGAAAGTGGAATGTAATATCTGTCAGGAGCATTCCAATGTCCGACAACTCTCATGACATAAAAAATACACTAGTTCACACAAGAAAGCAAGCCGGAAGAGAATCTTTTTCGGGATTACCTCCGGCTTGCAATGAGGGGATGGTCTCAGTTGATTACAGCGACGCGAGGATGCCTGTCGCCGATCCCGCGCAGGTTCCGGCGAAACCGAGGGCCAGTTCGGATTCCGGCATGGCGAGGGCAGAGGCAACCGCATCATCCGCGATGAACGAGTCGACCTTGACCTCGTAATAAGCGTGTCCACCCTTCGAGGCGTTCGTGGACTCCATGGAAACATAGTACACGCCCGCGTCGAGCGAGAGCAGTTTCGTCTCCGCCATGAACAGCTCGGTTTCCTTGGCCTTCTTCAGCGTCGTCGCCTGAAGCGACTTCTGCGTATAGACTGTGTTGCCCTTCTTGTCTTCCTTCTCATCAAGCCGCCAGATCGTGAACTTCGTGGCGTCGGTTGACGTGAGAGCGAAGCTCAGCGTCGCGTTGGAATCCAGACGGATCTTTTGGAAGTCGGCGGCATCCCCGAATCCGACGAAGTTGCTCCAAGTGGTCCCGCTCTCATCTTCATACGAACCGTCATCCAGTCCGACCGACACCGTTTCGGAGTCAATCGTCCGCACGGGACCATCGTACACATTGAAATTGAGCGGATTATCTTTATTCTTCTTGTCGTACAGGTAATTGTTCCATCCGTCATCTCCGGCGGCAAAGAACACGCTGTCGGCCTGGTTGACCTCGACGCTGTAGTATGCGCTGGCACCCTTCTTCGCATTGGTCGACTCCACAGAGAAGAAATACTCGCCGGATTCGAGCAGGAGCTCTTTCGTCGTCGCCCGATACATTGACGACATCTTAGCCCCATTGTCCTTGTTTTCCTTGACCTGCGTCGTCTGGACCGAGACAAGTTTTTTCTTCTTTTCGTCGTACTTCCAGACCGTGAACTTCGTCACGTCATCGGAATGGACGCTGAACGAAAGGTTCGCGCCGCAGGCGAGCGAGAATCTCCGGAAGTCGATTTCGTCGCCGTAGCCAACCCAGTCGTCCATGATGTATCCGCTTTCCCCGTCCAGCGTGCCGACGTCGTATTTTTCGTAGTCGGGATCGCCTTCATGGAGTTTTTCGCGAAGGAGGTTTCCGTCATCATCGGCGTTGTCGCCATGGTCGAAGAACACGCAGTCGTAATACATGCTGTAGTACGCATTCCCGCCCTTCGCGGCGTTCGTCGATTCCATGGAGAGGAAGTAATCGCCGGCATCCAGCAGAAGCCCCGCCGTTTCCACGAAGTAATAGTGATAGGAGTCCGGGTCGTATTCGTATTCATCCAGCTTGAGCGTGCTTGCCTGAAGCGATTTCAGCTTGCTGCCATCCAGCCTCCAGACAGTGAACTTCGACTCGTCCGTGGCAAAGATGCCGAAGCTCAACTTCGCGGCGGTATCCAGATGGATCTTCAGGAAGTCCGCCTCGTCGGTGTAGCCAACGTATGCGCTGTACGGATCAATCGTCATGGTGTTCTCGTCGAACTGGAGATCGGGCCAGGAGTCGCTGTTGATCACAGTCGCCTCGGAGTTCAGGATATAACTGTTGATGGTCTTTTTCTTCTTGTCCGCCCAGCCGTTCTTTTCGTCGTGGTCGCTGTCCGGCGACACCGCCTCGACCGCCTTGATCTTCTTCACGGACGCGCCTTTTTCCGTCTGGATCAGGGATCCGTAACTGCTCGTGACATTCGTGACCTTCGCGCCTTTTTCGACGTAAAGGACCGCGCCGTATTCCAGCTGAAGATCGGAGACGACTGCGCCGCTGGAAACACAGACGATCCCGCCCTGTCTGTAATAGCCGCTCGCCGCAGTGACGCCGGACGCCGAGCCGCCGGAAAACACCATGGAGCCGCCTCCCTCGATCATGACGTTCTCCGCCTTGCCGCCGGAGTAAATCTCCATGGAGCCGCCTTCCTTGATCATGACGTTCTCCGCCTTGCCGCAGTTGCAGACTTCCGTGTAACCGTAGACGGTCGTGGAAACAGCCTGGCCGCCGTAGACATACAATCCACCGGAACTTACGACCGTATCGACCGCCTTCGCCTCCTCGTGGAGCTCCATACGTCCGCCCTTCTCGCCGCCGATGGTCGTGCCGGACGCCGAACCGCCGAAGACAACCATGCTTCCCCAGCCGAGGACCGCAGTATTCTCCGCCTTGCCGCCGGACATCACATAGAGCATATTGCTGCCAGTGTTTACGGAACAATCCTGCAAGGTCTCCTCCGTCCGGTAAAGAAGGGTGTCGTTGTTGCCGGCGTAGATGCCCGTAAGCGCGGTCTTGAACGTGACCCGCCCGCCGTCGCGGACAGAAAGGTAGCCGACGAACGGCGTCCATTCGACGTCCGTCGCCGTGCCGCTGGAGATGATAAGCCACCCGCCTGTTTCGACCTGAATGCCGGATGCCGAACCGCCCGAGATTTGCATCCGGCCGCCGTTGCCGATGATGGTGTCTCCCGCATAGCCGCCGTTGACGTACAGGTAGTTGTTGATGCCCGACACCCGTGTGGAGGTCATCGTGCCGCCACTGGAGACGTTCACCCAGCTGGAGTTGTACCCATCGTTGCTGATCAAGGTGTTTTCCGCCGTGCCGCCGTTCCAGACCTCCATCATTCCCCCTTTGAGTTCGTTCGCGTCCGCGTATCCGCCTTTCATAACATACGCGGATTCGCCTTTCGCGAGAGACAAGGAAAGGAGCTCCTTTGTTTGGGAAACAAACGCGGCGTCCGAACCGACATAGACGCCGGAATACTTGCTGGTGAACGAGAGCGAGGCGTCTCGGATATTTAGGACGCCGTCTCCCGGCGTCCAGCTGAGTTTCGTAACCGTGCCGTCCGAACCGAGGTTAACGCTCGTGCCGGAACCGATCTTGAGCCCCTTGATCGTGCCGCCGTATACACTCAGATAGCCGGCATACTGGTCTTTTCCGGGATCGGAAACGCCACCCATGAGCGTGACGTTGGTTAGGACGGTGTCGTCGAAGAAGTATGCGGTGGCTCCGGACTCCAGCGTGACATTGCTGGCTTTCCCGCCGTCGTTGACGTTTATGCTGGCGTCGTTTTTCAGCGTGATCTTGTTCGCCGTGCACTTGCTGTAGACGTACAGGCGACCGCCGTTGAAGGTGGCGCTGTTCAGCTTGCCGCCGGAAAGGACGTCAATATTGCCATGATCGACGTCGGCTCTGTTGATCGTGCCGCCGGAAACGAACATCCTTCCGCCGCTGCTGACCGTGGTTTCCGTCGCCTTGCCGCCCTTGGAAATAAACATGCTTCCGCCGCTGCTGACCGTGGTGTCGACCGCCTTGCCGCCCTTGGAAATAAACATGCTTCCGCCGCTGCTGACCGTGGTTTCCGTCGCCTTTCCACCGTTCAGGATGAACATGGAGTCGCGCAACAGCGTCAGGCCACTGCTGGTTTTGCCTTTGGATACGTAAATCTCCTCGTACATGATGGTGAAACCCCCTTCAGATATTCGTTTAATTTTTTGCGTGTACAATCATTAATATATAAGACATTTCTGCTTTTTTCAAGAACAGCAAGTAAAAAACTCGCGGGATGCCTCCCACATCCCGCTTCGTCCGTCACTCCGATTACAGCGATGCGAGGAGGCCTGTCGCCGATCCCGCGCAGGTCTCGGCGAAACCGAGGGCCAGTTCGGATTCGGGCATGGCGAGCGCGGAGGCAACCGCATCATCCGCGATGAACGAGTCGACCTTGACCTCGTAATAAGCGTGTCCACCCTTCGAGGCGTTCGTGGACTCCATGGAAACGTAGTACACACCTGCGTCGAGCGAGAGCAGTTTCGTCTCCGCCATGAACAGCTCGGTTTCCTTGTCCTTCTTCAGCGTGGTCGCCTGAAGCGCCTTCTGCGTATAGACCGTGTTGCCCTTCTTGTCTTCCTTCTCGTCAAGCCGCCAGATCGTAAATTTCGTGGCATCGGTGGCCTTGAGAGCGAAGCTTAGCGTCGCGTTGGAATCCAGCGTGATCTGCGCGAAATCGGAGGCATCGGTGAACCCGGCGAAATTGTACCAGAGTGTTCCGCCTTCGTCGAACTTCACGCCGGAATCCAGGCGCACCTCGGCCCCGGCAGAGATGTTGGTGTTCTTGAAGTTAACACTGTCCGGGTTCAGCGTTTTGGTCTTGCTGTCGCACAGATAGTTGTTCCAGCCGTCATCGGCATGGCCATAGTACTCGCAGTCGGCCTGGTTGAGTGCAATGCTGTAGTACGCGCTGCCACCCTTCTTCGCGTTCGTCGACTCCACGGAAATGTAGTAGTATCCCTTTTCGAGCAGGAGGCCTTTCGTATTGACCGAATACAGTTCGGTCTTCTTGTCATATTTCAGTGTGGTTGCCTGCAGCGATTTCTGCGTATAGGTCGTGTTGCCCTTCTTGTCCTCGCCTTCGACGAGCTGCCAGATCGTGAACTTCGCGGCATCGGTCGCATTGACCGTAAAGCACAGGTCTGCGGCGTGATACAGATAGAACCGCCCGAAGTCGGTATCATCACCAAATCCGGCGAAGTTATTCCATGTGCCGGTTTCATCCGCATGCGAGACGCCGCTATCCAGCAGAAACTCAGAAGCGCCGCCGTAGATCTCTGTGGTCATGAAGTAATCCTTGTCCGGGTTCAGCGTTTTGGTCTTGCTGTCGTACAGGTAGTTGTTCCACCCGCCGTCGGCATCCGAGTAGAACACGCTTTCGTCCTCGTCGAAGCTCAAGCCGTAGTAGGCGCTGCCGCCCTTCGAGGCGTTCGTCGACTGCATGGAGATGTAGTAGTCCCCGGCTTCGAGCAGAAGCGGTTTCGTTTCCATGGAATACAGTCCGGTCTTCTTGTCCAGTTTCAGCGTGGTCGCCTGCAGCGATTTCTGCGTGTAGGTCGTGTTGCCCTTCTTGTCCTCGCCCGTGACGAGCTGCCAGATCGTGAACTTCGACGCGTCCGTGGCATCCGCCGCGAAGCTGATGCTCGCGCCGCAGTCCAGCTGGATGCGGGCGAAATCGGTGGCGTCGCCGAAGCCCACGAAGTTCTTCCATGTGCCGGTTTCATCCGCATGCGAGGTGGCGCTGTCCAGCAGGACTTCCGACAACATACCGGAGGTGATGTGCGTCGTCATAAAATCAAATCTGTCCGGATTCAGAGGCTCATCCTGTTTCTTGTCGTACAGGTAGTTGTTCCAGCCATCGTCTCCGTCATCGTAGATGATCGTGCAGTTCTTCGAGGCGATCTCACCGTTGACCGTCACGTTGTAGAGCGCATTGCCGCCCTTCTTCGCATTGGTCGACTGCATGGAAACGTAGTACTCGCCGGCCTCAAGGAACAGGTTCTTTGTCTGCGCCGCATACGTATAATCCGTCGCGTTCTTCGCCTTCTTCAGCGTGGTCGCCTGAAGAGATTTCTGCGTGTACGTCGTATTGCCCTTTTTGTCCGTGCCGCTCGTCAGCGACCAGATGGTGAACTCTGTCGCGTCCATTGCGAACAGATCGAAGCTTACACGCGCGCCATGCTCCAACGTGAGCTTCGCGAAGTCGGTCACGTCATCTGCCCCCACATGGTTGTGGTATCCGGCGCTGTCGACCGTCCCAATCTGGTCGAGACAAATTTCATCGTGAGTTGTGCGGAGATAATTCCCGTACTCCTCCGTGACGTTGGTATTGAGCACGGGTTCCGGCGGGTCCTCCTTTGCTTTCTTTGCATCGTACAGGTAATTGTTCAGCGGTTCCTCGGGACCATTGATCGGAGTCAGATCGCCGACCGTGACCGTGAGTTCATCTTCGTCGTTCAGTGCCAGCGTGTATTTCGTATCGCCGATCTCAACCGTGCCGCCATCCACTGTGAGCGTGCAGAGTTCTGAACCGGACTTATTCACGACCGTGATTGTTGAATCGAAACCGTAGTACGCGCCACCTGCCAGGGAATACACGCCGTCCGCCTGCGTGCCGGAGACCGTGAGCGTAAAGGTCGGTTTTTCCGTGATGACCGAAAGATTGTTCAGGAGCGCGGCGTTGTCCGGGGTGATGCCGGAAATGTCGAAGTCGATGACCCCTCCTTCATACGCTTTGACGATCGCGCCGGCGGCAAACGTCATCTGTCCGGTGGCTGTGCCGCCGGAGGAAATGAATAAAACGCCGTTGGGATTGACGGTGGCACCGCTTGCCGTACCGCCGGAGGAAATGAATAAAACGCCGTTGGGATTGACGGTGGCACCGCTTGCCACGCCGCCGGACCAGACATAGACATGTCCTGTGTCAACCGTGGTGTTGGTCGCGAGACCGCCGTCCATCACGTACATGATGGATGCGCTGTCGACTGTTTTGGCGTCCATCGCGGCGGCGTTCTTAAGCATTTTGCCGCCCGAGCCGTAATAGACGCCGGAATACGAACTGGTGAATGTCGCAGTCGCAGCCCCACGAATAATAAGCTCCCCTTCGCATGGAGTCCAGGCGATTTTTGTCGCCGTGCCAAGGACTTCAAGTTTGCCTCCTGCGAACTTGATGTTGTCGGCTGTGCCTTTGACGTAGAGAGAACCGCCGTTGGTGACTGTGACGTCGCTCGTCGCACCGAAGATATCGGCATATCCGGCATTGACCGTGACGCCGTTCGCCACACCCCAGACGTTCATCTCTCCGTCGTTATTGACCGTGGTGTTGTTCGCTGTGCCGCCGTTGAAGACATTCAATTCGCCGCGTTCATTGACCGTGGTGATGTTCGCTGTGCCGCCCTCGGAGACGTTCATCTTTCCGTCGTTATTGACCGTGGTGATGTTCGCTGTGCCGCCGTTGAAGACAGTCAATTCGCCGCCGTCATTGACCGTATCGTTCGCCACGCCGCCGGAGGAGACGAACATGGAGTCGTTGTAGCTCAGGGGCTTCCCGTTGCTGATCTGTCCGTCGCTAACATGGTATTCACTCATAAGAAGAATCCTTCCGATGCTTGTTTAATATTATGTGTGTACATACATTAATATAAAAGATAAACTGGCTTTTTTCAAGAACAGCAAGTAAAAAACTCGCGGGATGCCCTCCCACACCCCGCTTCGTCCGTCACTCCGCGATCCTGAACTTACCCTTGGTTTCGCTCTTGACGATGCGCGGGTGTTCCTTCGTGGCGATCTCGCGGAAGATGGAACCATAGAGCGTCTGCTCCGGGGTCTTGCATTCGGTCGGGGTCCAGAGCTGGCGTTCGACGATGGCCTCGATGAGCTCGCGGGTGTTCATGTCAGCCTTGGTTTCCCGGAGGACGATGATGGCGGCGTTGAGCAGGGAAAGCTTTTTAGCTGGCTTGTCGGACTCGTGCGCGGGATTGATGACGTATTCGTCTTCCTCATCATCACCAGAGGGAGTGAACTCCTCTTCCGATTCGACTGAATCGGATGCAACGCTGGCTGGAGCTTCGACGGGCTCTTCCGGCACAACGGGCTCGGAGACTTCCGGTTCTTTGCTTTCCTCCTCGACCACGATCCTGCTTGCCGTGACGACGAACTCTTTGTTTTTGGCGATGCTGGACACGCGGAATCCTTCTTCCAGGATTTCGACGACCTTGGCGGGGACGATGTTCCGACCGACTTTGACCTTGACGATGGTACCGACTATGATTTCGCTGATGCTCATGGATGGCCTCCTGTGGGTTGTTTGGTGAGCGTGTTTGAGCGGACGCTTAACATAAGCATGCGTTCCGAGCTTAATCCAGTGGATTTATCGATAAAACCCGAATAAAAACGAATCTTTCCGGCGTGAGCATGGTTTTGTGCTTATTCAAGCCGGAAAACCGAGAAAGGAGATCTTTTTTTATGGAAAAACAAAAGAACCTGCTGGCCCTGACGCCGGAGCAGCTTGTGGACGTTCTGGTCAGGTCCGGCTTCCGGGACATGACGCTGGAACTGCTTCACAGCGACTTCGAGCTGGGAGCACCACGGAACCCGGATGGAACCGTCAACCTCATTCACTACATGGCATGGACAATCAAGGAGATCAATAGCGATGCTGAATCCGACCAAACTCAAGCCGATTGAAATCGTGCGAATCGTGAACACGACCCCGCTGATGGCCGTGCTCAATGACCGACAGCTCCGGCGGCACCGTGACCGTGCGGGCTTCCGCATCAGCGAAGATGGCGGCTCGACCGTGAACCTGTTCAAGTATGCAGCCTGGCTTCGTGCCGAGCTTATGCTTCGGCAGAGCGAGGTGCCGGTGACGTATGAGGACAAGAAGAATGCCGCACGAAACCGGAACCTTGCCATGGCGATGGCTGGCCGTGACATCGGGGAGCTCCCGGATGTCGTGGATCCGGAAAGGAAGAAGAAATGCGAACGGGATTTCCGGCTCTTTTGCGAAACATACTTCCCGGACACCTTCTCCCTGGCATGGTCGCCCGACCACCTCAAAGCCATTCATAAGATCGAGACTGCCGTGCTCCATGGCGGTCTGTTTGCGCTGGCGATGCCTCGTGGCTCGGGCAAAGCGCTTGCCCTCGACACGCCTCTTCCGACACCTACTGGATGGACGACCATGGGCGAGGTCAAGGTTGGTGACTGGCTCTTCGATGAACGCGGGCACCAGTGCCAGGTCGTGAGGAAGTCCGAGGTTTTCACCGACCACGACTGCTACAAGGTCACGTTCAACGATGGCGCGGAGATCGTCTGCGATGCCGGGCACCTCTGGCAGGTCGAGGACATTTTCAGCCGGAGGAACCCTCATGTCGTGACGACCGAGTGGATGGCTTCCCGATACAAAATCGGGCATCGTGGATACCATGAAAGCCGGTTCCGCATTCCGTTTCAGAAGCCGCTCCAAATCCAGTCTTCGGGTGATCTTCCGATTTCGCCGTATGCCCTTGGCGTGTGGTTGGGAGATGGATCATGTTCGAATTCCTCAATAACGCTCTTTGAGCAGGATGCGGAGGAAATCGCCCAGAATATTCGTCTCGAACTCGGACACGACAGTCTTACATTTGTGGATTACGGGAGAAAGGGACATACAATCAGATGCATTCTGACCGCCATGCGTACTTCTAAGGTGAAGAAGAATGAATCGGGAAGAGCCAAGCTCCGCAAGCTCGGTCTTCTGAATAACAAGCATATCCCACCGATGTATCTTCGGGCAGACGTTTCTGATCGTCGTGCTCTGTTGCAGGGGATTCTCGACACAGACGGACACGTTGATGATGGCGGGCACATTGAAATCTGCATCAAGTACCCGAAGTTTGCGGAAGGCTTCGCTGAACTGCTTTCGTCCCTTGGAATCAAATTCGGGATGGGGCAGAAGATGGTCATGCTCGACGGGAAGGAACATGGTCCATATTATCGTTTTTACATAAATGGGTACCAGCACCAGGACTTTTTCCAGTTGAAGCGCAAGCAGGAAAAGATGCGTATGCGTCCAATGGGGCAGTTCAACGAAGACCAGGGATGCTTCAGCCATACCCCCTGTGAGATCAGAACGATCACGAACATCGAGTGCGTTCCGACCGTACCGACGCAGTGCATCATGGTGGATTCCCCGTCGCATCTGTACCTCGCAGGCAAGAGGATGGTTCCCACGCACAACAGCTCTCTGACCGAGGTCGCCGCCATCTGGGCGATGCTGTACGGCCACCGCGAGTTCGTCGTGCTCATCGGCGCGACTGAATCGGCGGCTCTGGAACTGCTGGACTCCCTTATGACCGAGCTGGAAGTGAACGAGAGACTTGCTCAGGATTTCCCTGAGGTGTGCTTTCCGATTCAGCAGCTCGACGGCATCGCGAACCGATGCGCCGGCCAGTTGTACCACGGTGAACGTACCCGCATTACCTGGACGAGCAACGAAATCGTGCTCCCGACGATCAAGGGGAGCAAGGCCAGCGGGGTGGTTGTCCGCGTAGCCGGAATCACAGGGCGAATCCGCGGCATGAAGTATAAGCGGCCTGACGGTCGAAGCGTTCGTCCGAGCCTGGTGGTGATCGACGATCCGCAGACAAGCGAATCTGCTGGTAGCCTGGAGCAGACCCGCAAACGTATCCGCGTGCTCGCCGGGGACATCCTCGGCCTCGCGGGTCCCGGTCAGAAGATTTCGGGGATCATGCCGTGCACGATCATCAGACCCGGGGACATGGCCGACATCATCCTGAACCGGCAGACGCACCCCGACTGGAACGGGGAACGGACCAAGATGGTCTACGCATTCCCGAAGAACATGAAGCTCTGGGAGCAGTACGCGGATATTCGTGCCGAATCCCTGCGGACTGAGGGGAACATCCAGCAGGCGACGGACTTCTATGCGAAGCACAGAGCCGAGATGGACGAAGGCGCGAAGGTGAGCTGGGAAGCTCGATTCAATCCCGACGAGATCAGCGCGCTTCAGCATGCCATGAATCTGAAGTTGCAGGATGAAATTGCTTTTCAAGCGGAATATCAGAATGATCCTCTCCCCGAGGACACCGGCGGTGAGGAGATTCTGAGCATTGACGCGATCTGCGAAAAGATCAACGGGCTCCCGCACAATAAGGTCCCATTGGCCTGCAACCACGTCACCACGTTCATCGACGTTCAGAAAGCGCTTCTGTTCTATGTGGTGGTCGCCTGGGCTGACGATTTCACTGGCTCCATCATAGATTACGGCTCCTGGCCCGATCAGCATCGCCGCGAGTTCTCGCTCGCCGACGCGAATCCGACCATCCAGAGTCTGAATCCTCGGGCTGGTCTTGAAGGCGGGCTGTATGCGGCCCTGACCGCCCTGACGGACGACATGCTCGGTCGCGAGTGGGAACGCGAGGACGGGGCCATGATGAAGATCGAACGGGCACTGATCGACGCAAACTGGGGGCAAAGTACGGAAATCGTGTATGAATTCTGCCGCGAATCCAAGTTCGCCGGCGTGGTGCTGCCGAGCCATGGACGATACGTCGGTGCGAGCTCAAAGCCGATGACGGAATACCGCAAGCAGCCCGGCGACAAGCTTGGCTTCAACTGGATGATGCCGAGCGTAATCAAGAAACGGGCTGTCCGGCACGTCATCTTCGATTCCAACTTCTGGAAATCGTTCGTCCATGCTCGCCTCGCCGTGCCGACTGGTGACCACGGTTCCCTCACGCTCTATGGGCGTGTTCCCGGCATCCACCAGCTCCTGGCCGAGCACCTCACCGCGGAATACCGCGTGAAGACTTCTGGTCGTGGCCGCACGGTGGACGAATGGAAGCTGAAGCCCGAGCACCACGACAACCACTGGCTGGACTGCCTGGCCGGGTGTGCTGTGTGCGGGTCTATGCTCGGATGCAGCCTGCCGGAGTTCGGCGCGGTCGTCCCGAAGAAACGTGGCCGCATAAAGCTGTCGGAACGGGCTGGGACGCATATCACTGCCGGGGAACCTCGGCGCAAGCTCAAACTATCAGACATGAGGAGGAATTGATGGAAGAAACGACCTTTACGCAGTTATGCTATCTTTTATCGGGGATTATGCGAAGAATAAACGATATTCCGCTGGATAAAGCTGCAGACATGCGCTTTAAGTACATGTCCCCGGAGAACTGTGCGGGAAATCCCGGACATGATCTCCATGAAACAGCAATCCAAACGGAGAACGAACTATGCAGGACAGCGTCATGCTCGACCAGCTCACACGCCTCATGGCCTCGGCCATGAGGAGGGTGACTCAACAGAAAACGAAGAAACGGAAAGGAACCGAGAATGGTAAGCGAAACAATACTCGGACAACGGATTGACGCCGTCAACCATAAGAGCATGGCGGAACTGCGGGAGCAGTTCCAGGAGCTCTTCGGATTCGACTGCGGAAACACCACAGTCCGGCGTCTTCGCAGACGGATCATATACCGTCTGCAGGAAATCAACTATGGCGGCGTCAGCGACGCCGACATGGAACGCCTGAACGCCATTGCGGACAAAGACCCGTTGGCCAACCTCCAGTACGGAAAGAAGAAGCGTGCCGCCAAGGTCGCGGGAACGAGGCTGATCCGGATTTGGAAGGGCAAGGAATACAGCGTGTCTGTCAGCCCGCAGGGCAAGTATCTTTATGATGGGCATGCATATAAATCGCTGTCAGCGGTTGCTCGGGCGATCACCGGCACACGCTGGAACGGAAAACTGTTTTTCGGGGTGAAGAGCTGATGGAAAAAATCAGATGTGCAATCTACTGCCGTAAATCGGTGGAAAAGGGGCTGGACATGGAGTTCAACTCCCTCGACGCCCAGCGGGAAGCCGGGGAAGCCTACGTCGCCAGCCAGAAAGCGAACGGATGGGTATGTCTGCCGGAACGATACGATGATGGCGGCATATCCGGAGCCACGCTGAACAGACCCGGTCTGCAGAAACTGCTCGCCGACTGCGAAGCCGGCAAGGTGGACGTGATCGTGGTCTACAAGATTGACCGACTGTCGCGTTCCCTGTGCGACTTCGCAGACCTGAGCCGCCTGTTCGAAAAGTGGAACGTGGCCTTCGTCTCGGTTACGCAGGAGATCAATACACATACGTCCGCAGGGCGCATGATGTTGAATATCCTCATGACGTTCGCCCAGTTCGAACGCGAGATGATCGCCACGCGAATCAAGGACAAAATGGCCGCCACGCGGAAGAAGGGGAAGTGGGTCGGCGGGCAGGTTCCCTACGGGTATCGCGTCGAGAACAAGAAGCTCCTGGTCGAGCCGAAGAAAGCGGCAGTCGTTCAAAGAATCTTCCGGCGCTATCTTGAAATCCAGTCGCCGAACCAAATCGCACATGAGCTCAATGCGGACGGGATCAAGACCGTCACGAACAAGGAATGGGACAAACCGCGCGTGTACAATCTCCTGACCAACCACACCTATGTCGGAGATGTGTTCTATGAGGGCGAGGTCTACCCCGGCGAGCAGGAAGCGATCATCGACCGGGAAACCTGGGATATGGTGCAGGCTTTCCTGCATGAGAACGACCCGATCAGGGATCCCGCCGCACGTTTTAAGGAATCGAACGCCGCGCTCTCCGGCCTTCTCCGGTGCGGCCACTGCGGACGCGCCATGCTTGCATCAAGATCAACACGCCGGGGACGCATATACCACTACTACCGCTGCTCCGGGGCTATCAAGCAGGGAAATGAAACATGCCCGATCAAATCTGTTTCCGCGGGCGACATCGAAAAGGTGGTCTGCGATGAGCTGATGCCGGTACTGCATTCGCAGGAAGTGGTAGCCAGCGTAGCCCGGCAGACGGGCATGAAGGAGCAGGCAGTCATGGAGATGGTCGACGAAGATTTCTGGACCAGGCTCCTGCCAGTTGAGAAACAGAGGCTCATGCGAATTCTCGTTGACCATGTGACCATCAACGAGGACGGCATCGAAATCGAACTTAAAACCGAAACCATAAAATCTGTACAGGAGGTATATCGTGCGGAAAATCCTTGAAAACGGACGGTTGCGGATCGTCCTCCCGATCAAGCTCAGAACCATTTCAGCCCGGCGCAGGATCATCGTGCCCGGCGTGACATCGGACGGCTCGGAACCGCTTGCCCTGGCCGTTGCCCGTGCCTTCCGCTGGCAACACTACCTCGACGAGGGAAAGTTCAAATCGGTCGCCGACCTGGCCGCGGCCATTGGTATCGATGTGTCCTGCGTTGCCAGAACGCTCCGCCTGCGGATGCTGTCCCCGAAAATCGTACACCGTATCGTGACCGGGGACATGACGGCCAAAATGAACCTGGAACAGCTTCGGCACGGCGTGCCGGAGCTGTGGAAGGAGCAGGAGGAGATGCTGATGGGGGAGTGAGGAGCAAAAAAGAGCAGAGCTGTTAAAAGTCGCGCCTCACCGCCACTGAACTGGTGATGAGGCGCGGAATATGTTTGTGGTTTATGTTTTACAGCGAAGCGAGCAGGCCGTTGGCTGATTCGCCGAAGAGCTTGTCCTGCACGGAGTCAGCATACGCGGCTGCCGCCATTGGCATTTCCAGCGCAGAAGAGACCGAGGCATCCAACGTTGCCGTGACGTTGTAGAACACGTTGCCCTTGTCGTTGGCCTTTGTGCTCTTCGCCGCCATGGAGACGTAGTATTCGCCCGCTTCGAGGTCGGAAATCTGCATATCCTTTTCGGTCTTGCCTGCGCCGCTGGCGACTGCGAGCTTTGCCGTCTGGATGGTTTCCAGCGTGTCGTTGCCCTTCTTGTCCTGGCCCTTCTTATAGACCGTGAACGTGGCGTCTCCAGTGGCTTCGAGATGGAAGTTCAGCTTTCCGTCGCTCGTCAGCTTGATCTTCGCGTAGTCGGTTGCGTCCTGATACCCGACGAAGTTCTCCCAGTCGGTATCCGCAACAGGATCGGTGTCAAGTTTCACCTTGGTTTCCGTGCCGATGGTCGTGGATTCGAAGTGGTGGTTGGCATCCTCGACGTAGAACGACTTGGCCTTCTTGTCGTACAGGACGTTGTTCCGGCC
>Ga0310690_10006391_pt1 | contig 15499 bp, 14 predicted proteins | sample AusTroGonzalo_MG_2_FD_207661 | JGI IMG/M metagenome (GOLD analysis project Ga0310690, IMG submission 207661) | Bovine rumen microbial communities from tropical cattle in Woodstock, Queensland, Australia - Gonzalo_04 (v2) (version 2) | ecosystem: Host-associated > Mammals > Digestive system >... | reverse complement strand
TTAGCGCCATGGAAAAAATCATCGGCAAGCGCCTCGAAAAGCCGATCACGCTTGAAACCAGCAACACCGACAAAAAGATTATCGTCAAGACGATTCTCGTGACCAACAAGAAGATTCTCGGTCGCACTATCGGTTCCTTGGCCCTTGCAGAACGCTATGGCGTAAACATCAGCCGCGTCGTTCGCAGCGGATTCAAGTTCACCGGCCGCCTGGATTTGAGAATCAAGTTCGCCGATAAACTGAGAGTCGTCGGAACCGCCGAAGGAATTGATGCAGCCGCCAAAGAACTGGGCAACTCGCTGACCGCTTTGGACCACCCTGAAATCCTCCCCGCTTTCTTGGGAATTTTCCTCGGAGTCATCGTAGGCAGCATTCCTATCGCAATCCCCGGAATGCCTACCCCGCTCAAGCTCGGTCTTGCCGGTGGCCCGCTGATTGTAGCCATTCTCTTGAGCCGCAAGCGTAAGATTGGTCCGCTGAACTTCTTTATGGCCAACAGCGCAAACCTCATGCTTCGCGAATTCGGCCTCACACTCTTCCTCAGCTGCGTAGGCTTGAATGCAGGTATCAAGTTCTTCGATGTTCTCTTGAACGGTGACGGACTTTACTATATGGGACTTGCCGCACTCATCACGTTCGTGCCCCTAGCAATCGTCGCATGTGTCGGCCACCTGGTCTTCAAAGTCAATTACCTTTCGCTCTGCGGTGTGCTCGCAGGCGCCACCACCGACCCGCCCGCACTCGCATTTGCCAACGGCCAAGCGAACAGCGAAGCAGTGAACATCGGCTACGCCTCCGTTTACCCGCTCACCATGTTGCTTCGAATCTTAAGCGGCCAGGTGCTCGCAATACTCTTGCTGCAAGCGATATAACATTTCATTCTAGTACTCCTCGAACACTAAACGACCCTCCTTCCGGGGGGTCGTTTTCCGAATAAAAAACTCCCCTTATGCAGGGGAGTCTTCGTTGCACACTTTTTTATTCAGCAGATTGTTCACCTGCACCCTGTTCAGCGGGTTGTTCGCCTGCACCTTGATCGGCAGGTTGTTCACCTGCGCCAGGACCGGCGGGTTCTTCGCCTGCACCAGGACCGGCAGGTTCTTCACCTGCACCAGGGCCGGCAGGTTCTTCGCCTGCACCAGGACCGGCAGGTTCTTCGCCTGCGCCAGGGCCGGCAGGTTCTTCACCTGCACCAGGGCCGGCAGGTTCTTCACCAGCGCCAGGACCGGCGGGTTCTTCGCCTGCACCAGGGCCGGCAGGTTCTTTGCCTTCACCCGGTTCAGCACCTTCTTCACCGGCGTCACCACCCAGGTCGACAGTTTCTTCGTCGCCACCCTGATTGGCAGGTTCCTTACCGGCACCCGGATTTTCGCCAGCGGGTTGTTTTTCATCGCCAGCAGGTTCTTCTGCAGCAGGCGTCTTGTTTTCCGAATCAGCAGGAGTGTCTGCCGAAGCCTTATTCTTGCAACCATCAACCGGTTTGCCCAACATCATCGGAGTAAAGATTGTTCCATCGCACTGTACGGTATCGGCATCTTCTTCCACATATACCTTGGCGCACATATTCTCGGTCGAAGAACAAGCAAGATTGATCGCTTCTTCAAGCGTTTGAACACTTGCCGGAACATTGCTGTTATTAGCGGGATTGCTGCTAGCAGCAGTGCCAGAAGAGGAACTGTCATCACCGCAAGCAACGAACGATGCCATTGCAAAGGCGGCAATAGGAAGGATGATTTTTTTGTTAAACATTTGGACTCCTTATAGAACTAAAAACCATAAAGAAAACATATATCCGATTCAAAAAGAATCGGATACGCGGCGCTAGTAAAAAAATTTTTCTTGCTCTATTGCAGAATGACAATTTTACTTTTTGGAACTTTTTGTCACGATTTAGAGGCGTCTCCACAAAAAAAAGACTCCCCAGAGCGGGGAGCCTTTTCGCGTTAAAACGTGTGCTTAATAACTCTAATTATTCAGCCGGGCAAGCGTCAACGAGCTGGCCTTCGAGAAGAGTCGTGCACTGATCCTTCATTGCAGCGGGGAGAGCTTCGCAGCCACCCATCACGCCCGGAACAATGCAATAGATCACATCGCCTGCCGGAGCCGGATCAGCCGGAGTTTCGGCGGCCGGGTCGGCCGGAGTTTCAGCAGCCGGGTCAGCCGGAGTTTCGGCGGCCGGGTCAGCCGGAGTTTCAGCGGCCGGATCAGCCGGAGTTTCAGCGGCCGGATCAGCCGGAGTTTCAGCAGCAGGGTCAGCCGGAGTTTCGGCAGCCGGGTCAGCCGGAGTTTCAGCAGCCGGATCAGCCGGAGTTTCAGCAGCAGGGTCAGCCGGAGTTTCAGCAGCCGGATCAGCCGGAGTTTCGGCAGCCGGAGCGGCATTTTCGCAGCCAGTAACCGGCTTACCGAAAAGCATCATTTCCCAAGAAGTACCATTGCACTGGACAGTGTCCTTCAGATCTTCTTCGATATAAATCTTGGCACACATATTGTCCGTTGCGGAGCAAGCGACATCCTTTGTGTCATAAAATTGCTTCAAGGTAGCCGGAGCTTCCTTAGAAGCCGGGCTAGAAGAGCTGTCGTCACCGCAACCCACGAGAGCGGTCATAGCAAGAGCTGCAACGGGAAGAATAACTTTTTTAGTAAACATTTTGTCTCCTTATAATGAATTAGGTAGTCCCTAATATACATCCATTTTTTTCAAAATGGTTACATTTTTTTAAACAAAATTTGGATATTTGTTGTATTACAAAACAACGATTTTGAACAATTATTGTAGTTTTGTAAACTTTTATAATTATTCTTCCTCGTCAGCCAAGAGCTCTTCACAGCTGAAGGTTGAAAACAGGGCTCCGTAGTAATAGATTTTGGCCGAGTTCGTCCCGTTTTCATCCATGTCGGTACACTCCTTTACAGCACCAGAGGGGCAACCATTTCCCAAAGTGGCAGAAACAATCATACCATCGGCGCCTTCAGCTTCCGTCGTACATATCATCCTTACAGAATCCGCAAAGACAATATTTGCCTCGATGCAAGAGCGGGTCCTAAAGACATCACCCATTTGGTAATAGCACGAAACCAAGCCCGTAGAACCATCAAACGTATCTTGGCTAGCGTTTTGTCCATTTTCCTGGTTAGCAGTATTGTCTTTCTCTGTCGGATTGTCCGGCGTAGAAACGGCATTCTCAAAATTCTTTTCAACGGAATCCGGTTCCGTTGTATTATTGGCATACCACTTGGTATTATCGGTGACGGTATTGGCTTCGGTAGAGCTAGAACCGCTATCGCAACCGAAAAGGCCCACCAGCGCAAATGCTGCGACGGGCATCAAATATTTCAGATGTTTCATTAGAACTCCTTGGATAACTCTTCTAACCAAATATAAACAAAAATCCCCCGGTTCTTACCGAGGGATCCTTTTTTAAAATGTTTATTTATTAGAAGAACTGAGGGGGCCAACGGGGGTTCTTCGAGGACATATCGATCTTGTAGAAGTCCTTCTCGAAGCGGCCGTCGTCCATGCCGTACATCTGCATCACGTGACGAGCAATCCACTTACCGAGCTTGAGCACGGTGAGCTTCTTGCGCAGACGACCCTGGCAGTCGCGGTTCATGATATCCGGGAGAGTAGAGGTCGTGAGGATTTCGTCGATGGCCGGGCTGTTGAGCTTTTCGCGAGCTTCGGCACTGGTGTGGAAGTGGGTCACACCGAAGCAAACGCGGTTCGGGTTGCCCTTCTTGATGTGTTCGCAGCACTGCACGATCGTCGTACCGGTACGCACCATGTCGTCAAACACGATCACGTCCTTGCCTTCGATTTCTTCGATGCTGATGTCGGAAAGTTCCGGGTTGAAAGTCATGCTGATTTCGCGTTCGCCGGTACGGACCTTGTCCATCACCACGCGCTTGCATTCAGGGAGCTGCAGAGCATCGTAAACAGCGTTCATGAACGGGCGTGCGCCCTTGTCCGGAGAAACGATCACGAGGTTGTTGCCGTCCTTACCGGTCTGCACGAAATTGCTGCTCTTGATGTAGTGAGCGTAAACGTCAGTCGGAATCAAGTTGTGGAAGTTGCCTTCGAACACTTCGTTAAAGAGGTTCTGCACCTTGACACTGTGGTTGTGGCAAGTCACGACGGCATCCACGCCGGCGGTCTTCAAAAGTTCAGCGTAGAGGTGGCTCGTGAAGGCCTGGCCGTCAAACTTCTTGAGGTCCACGTCCGGGCGATCCTTTTCCAGCGGGCCAACGCGGTGCGGACCGCGGTCCTGGGCACTGTAGAACAAATCGGGTTCCACAAGCACCACCTGTTCGGCACCATTGTCCTTAGCGGCGCGGGCCAGAATGCAGTTACGCATAGCGTAGTCGTTACGGCTGCGTTCGTGGTTCGAGACCGAGCAGATCAAAACGATCTTGCCTTCCAAGCGACGGCCAATATGCTCCATGTCATCCACGTCCAGCATGTAGCGGGGGCAGAATTCGGAGTTAGCGAAGGTCTTCAAGGAGACCACGTCGGAGATATCTTCACGAAGACCGATGTACTGGGCCATGTCGATGGCAAACGGGTCGTCGGTGAAGTTGCCGGTCACGATAAAACGATCTGACATATTTGCGCCTTGTTTTTTGGGGGTTTAATTTTTGTAACACAAATATAGATACTTGCAGAGTAATTTTCAATATATAAACAAGACCGACGGGGTGAACCCGTCGGCCAATACTCAACTATTTCGCAGCAATGCGAAGTTTATAAGTTAATAATACGATCGTTTTGCAGCAACTGTTCGAACGTCTGGCGTTCGCGCACGACCTTCAGTTCACCATTGGTGTACATGGTTTCGGCGGCGTAACGACGGCTGTTGTAGTTGCTGCTCATGGCGGCACCGTAAGCACCGGCGTCATGGAGAACCAGCAGGTCGCCCACCTGAGCCTTCGGGAGCTTGCGGGTCACCACAAAGCCACCTTCTTCCTGCGTGAACACGTCACCGGATTCGCAGAGCGGGCCAGCAACAACGGCGTCCACCGTTTCGTTCAGCTCGCGACCGTCGCGGGCAATAATCGAAATGGCGTGGTAGCTACCGTAGAAGCTCGGGCGCACGAGATCGGTAAAGCCGGCGTCCACCAGGTAGAACAGGTTGTCGCCCTGCTTCTTGACGGCGCGGATTTCGGCCATCAGGTAACCGCTTTCGGCCACCAGGTAACGACCCGGTTCCACTTCCAAGTGAACCTCGTGGCCAATACTCTGCTGAATGCGCTTGCGGGCATCATCCCACAGCTTGTAGTAAGCGTTCACGTCAATGCGGTTGCCCTTGTCTTCTTCGTGATACGGAATCGGGAGGCCGCCCCCTGCACTGATGGTGCGCAAGTGAGAGCCCAGGCGACGGCTAGCGTCCACCATGGCGTCGCAAACCTGTGCGAGGTGTTCAAAGTCCGTGCCGGAACCGATATGCATGTGCAGACCGGTGATCCACATGCCGTTGGCCTGTGCAATCTTGATGCAGTCCTTGATCTGTTCGTGCCAAATGCCGTGCTTGGAAAGATCGCCACCGGTGTTGGTCTTGCGGGAATGGCCGTGGCCAAAGCCCGGGTTCACGCGGATGGTGAGTTCGGACTTCACGCCGAAATCAGCGAGCTGCTGGATCATGTCCGGCGAACCCACGTTCACGGCGATGTCGTACTTCTTCACCAGTTCAAGAGCATCCTTGTCGAAGATGTCTGCAGTGTAGACAATTTCGGGAGCCTTGCCCTTCTGCTGGCCGCCCTTGAATCCGGCCTTGAGGGCGCGGACGATTTCGCCGGCAGAAACAGCGTCGACAACGCAGCCGAGCTTGCGGATTAGCGAAACCACGGAAAGGTTCGGGCATGCCTTCTGAGCAAAGCGAACGGTGTCAAAAACCTGGACGTCCTTCACGCACTTTTCAATCGTTGCGCGGTCATAAATCCAGAGCGGGGTGCCGTACTGTTCGGCAGCCTTCACAAATACATCTTGAGGAATAGAATAGTTTGCCATACGGGGGTAAAAGATAGAAATTCGCAGGGCACGTGTCGCCCACAATTACGAGTCCCCAAGAGCCTATCGGCGCAGGGCCCGCGCAGAATCTGGCCGACGTTTTACACAAAATGAAAAATGCCGGCAATCGTGCCGACATTTTCTATTTAAAAACGGAGAGCCAAATCCATGCCCACTGTTTTGGCGAGTGGATTTATCAGCGGGACAAAATCCACTTTTACCTGCTGTCCCCCAGTTTCTCGAACATTAACGTTTCCTCCTCCGCTGCGGTGCGCTACCTCTATTAATGTCGCTAATCCGCCTACGAGTAAACAGATGCTGGGAACGGTAATAAACAGGAGGGCAACCCCACCGCCTTCCAGGGAGCCTTCGTTGCTGGCCGACAAGGAATAAACGGTACCGGCACCACCTACCAATGCCATTAGGGCTGCTAAGCTGGCTTCATCTTGAAGGTCTGATGGGGCGACTTTCGAATTGTTGCCCACGGTATCAATTTGTGTCGGCTCGGCGAGGGCCACCGAGCATAAAGCGAACAAAATAACGACAATCAGCTTTTTCATTGGGTATAAAAATACCTTAAATAATAAAAAAAGGCCCCAGTTGCCTGGAACCTTCCGATAAACTAACTAAAAATCAGGATTAGACGTGCTTGACCTTGTTGTCGCCTTCGTCCCAGTACTGACCATCGCAAACGAACTTGTATTCGTAATCGCCAGCGTCAAGAGTGATCTTGCCAGTCCAGAGGCCAGTCTTCTTGTCCTTCTTGAGCATGTCCTTATCGACAGCCCAGTTGTTGAAGGAACCGGCAACAGACACGGTCGTAGCCAGCGGGCAGTTGGCTTCGAACACCACGGTCACCTTCTTGGGAGCCTTAGCAGCAGCCTTCTTGGCAGCGCTAGCGGGAGCCTTCTTTTCAGCAGCAGCCTTCGGAGCGGCCTTCTTAGCAGCCGGCTTAGCGGCAGCAGCTTTCTTTTCAGCAGCCGGCTTTGCGGCGGTCTTCTTAGCAGCGGCCTTCGGGGCAGCCTTCTTTTCGGTGGCCGGCTTTGCAGCCTTCGGAGCGGCCTTGGCAGCTACCTTCTTGGCAGCGCACTTGCTCACTACAGTTTTTGTTCCTTTAGACATTGTTGATCTCCTTGCTTTGTTTGGTGCCAAAAATAGTAAATTTTTTTCAACCTGTCTAGTTTTGCTATATTTGGGCTATGCTCAAGCAAATTATCGCCCCTAGCGTTTTAAACGCAAACTTCCTCGAACTCGGCAATGGTCTCAAGGCCATTGAAAACGGAGGCGCAGGCCTCGTTCACCTCGACATCATGGACGGACACTTTGTCCCAAATATCAGCTTCGGCCCGGGAATCTCTGCCTGCGTAGGCAAGGGAACCAAGCTTCCGCTGGATTGCCACTTGATGATCGAAAACCCCGAAAACTACGTGGGCGAATTCGCAAAGGCCGGCGCAAGCATTATTAGCGTGCACGCCGAAACCACTAATCACCTGGATCGCCTGCTGCACCAGATTGCAGAACTCGGCGTCAAGCCCGCCGTGGCAATCAACCCGGCAACTCCGCTTGAAAGCATCAAGTACGTACTCGGCATCGTAGACATGGTCTTGATTATGTCGGTGAACCCGGGATTCGGCGGCCAGAGCCTGATTCCTTATTGCCTCGACAAGATTCGCGAACTTCGCGCCTTGAAGCCGGAACTCAACATTCAGATTGATGGCGGCGTCAAGCTCGACAACATTCTCGCCTGCAAAGAAGCCGGCGCAAACATCTTCGTGGTAGGCTCCGCCATTTTCGGCAAGCCCGATCCCGAAGCCGTGTGCCGCGAATTTGTGGCAAAGGTTAACGGCTAATCACGCCGTTTGCGCGGTAAGATTTTTCACCGTTGCGGATAATCGCATTGTGGCGCTCCCTTTGAACGAAGGGGGCGTTTTTCTTTTGATTGTTGCGAGGTTGCAAGGTGCGCGGAATTGAGGATTTGACACTTTCGTCATAAACATAACTTCCTATATAGATGCCGCCATACCCAATTCCTGCTCGTAACGAATCGTTTGCGAAATGGATGCAGTCCGAATATATTGATATTGATTCACTGCAAACATTCAGGTATGCTTTGATTTTACCACCGCTCCAATTGCCATAATTAAGGTCACTCAGATTTACCTCAAATGAAAATACATTGTTTCCGTCAAACGTCATTACAGTATCTCCGCCTGCAATCGAAATCGTGCGACTATGAATGTCACGGAAATCGACATCAGATAATTCCTCATAATGCACCGCCGGCGTAGGAACCGTATCCAACATTCCAGCTGTTTGTGGAATAAACAATTTCAATATCGTTTTCATCTTGCGTGTCAAGTTGCCAAAGCCCACATTCTGGATGCGCACCTTCGCCTTGAAAATTCCGTCAGCGCCCACCGTATCCGTCACCCAGGATTCGCGCAGAACAAAGCGGTAACCCAAATGGTCGTTGATGTACTTGAATCCCGTAAGCGAATCCACCTTTGAACCATCGTACTCGTAATCCTTGCCACTAAATTGCGACGCCTTCCAACCGCCAATCAGGTTGTTGTTCCACTGGATATTCAAGTAACTCGTATGCGTGCGGAAACCCTCGTAAGAGAGAAACTCCGGCGTGTTGATGACCTGGTAGCCGCCTGCCGTCGTGAGCGCTTCGCCGCCATAGGGAGTGTTGATGCCGTACTTTTCAAGCCAGGCCACCCCTTCTTCGCGGCAAATGGATGTCGCGCAGTCTGCACCCCAAGTGCCATAATCGTATTGCGTTCCCAAGTAGCCGTCGTTGAACATTCCCACACGGTACATGGTGTCACCCTTCGCCTTCGCGATTTCAGCAAACTTTTCACCGTCAATATGGAAGTCCACTCCCCAATTGTCAAAGCCCAATACCTTTGCTGAATAATTCCCCGTACGCGTTAAAATTTTCAGTTCCGGCGGAGTATTTTGCAGCATCAGGTTCACCGCTTCGGCTACGCGGTCGTAGGTAATGTTCGTATCGCTATGCATTTCACCGTAGGCGCCATGCATTCCCATTTCAAGGGCCACAATCACGTCGGTATTTTTCGAAAGCACCGGCGCCAACTGCTTTACATGTTTTAGCACCCATTCGTGATCGGGAGTCACGTTGCTGCGGCCATTATACCACGGGTCATAACAGATACGCACGACGGCAAATCCCCTGTTCGCACGGATGTTGTCAAAGGTCGTCTGCAACACGTTCAGTGCGTCTTCGGTCAAATCCTGATTCTTGCCCCAAGTGGTATCTTTCTTGCCGCCCGTCGTATCAATTCCCAACCACGCATGACTACTGAATTCCGAAATCTCGGCACGCAAGTGCAAAAGCTTACCATACGGTTTTTCAATCGGCTTTCCGCCCGAAGGTTTCAAGTGCAACACTTGCGGTGTGTAGAAACCGCGGTCAAAATTGCCGAGAGTCGCCATCGCATCGGCCGTGTCGATTTTCGTTTTCACAAGGCCCGCAGCCAAAACCGGTGCCTGCAAAAAAGCCAAAACCATGGCTACCAACGCGGCGCCCCACAAATTGAAAAAACGGATACGAGAACAACTCATATCCGTAATATATATCTTTTTTCAAGAAAGACTATAGACGCTCAATTTTCAGTGAATATAAGCACATCATATTGCATCCTAGAACTGCGTAATGAAATATATATCTTTTTTTATTATATATAGTAAGAAAGGAGAACAAATATGAATATTCGCAAGAGCTTAAACAAGGTCTTTTTGTCGGCAGCAACGTTCTTCTGGGCTAGCTGCGGCAACGACAGTTCCACAAGCCCCGAAACACCCGAAAACGGGACAGTGCCCTCAAGCCAAAGCATGGCTCCCCTTGAATCATCGTCGTCCGAGACCGTCGGAGATGTTCCCGAACAGTCCAGCTCTAGCGAAGCCCCTATTCTGTCTAGCGAATCTGCACCTGTCGAAAGCAGCTCCAGCGCCGAAGCCACACCTTCATCAAGCAGCTATTCACAATACCCGTACAAGCTCGCCAGCGATACGACGGTATCATGCCACTACATGTATGTACCGTCAACCAATTGCATTTCTTACGCATCCAGCGGTAAAAAAGAAGGGCCCGACGCACGCGACCTCCAGTATCAACTAGAATACAACCAAACCCGAACGCTCGAAGAACTGGAAGCCATCGAAGACACGCTAGAATTGACCGCCTATATAGCAGAGCCCGTTTACGGGGTCCCCTCCTGCGTTCAGTACGAAACCTATTCAGGCTACGCTTGTACCGACAACAAAGAACGGCCAGGCAAGCAATATTACCTCGGCGAAGATAACATGGTTCACCTCCGGGAAGCCGAAAGTTCCAGCAGCGCAGAACCGTCAAGCAGCTCGCAAGCACCGACTCCCTCGCCGCTTTGCCAAAAAGCATATTTCATCGAAGGCCAAAACATGCGATACAACCAGCTTGACGAAAAGCTGAATAACCTCCAAGTACCAGATTCAGTTTCGCCACAAATCGCCCGTTGCGCTCACGACAAATTAATCGAAATCGAACGAGAAGAAAAGTTCGTCGGTTCCGTGGCCAAAATCCAAATTTGCGATGGCGACACCACCGACAACAAGCGTTATCTCGATAAACTTGATTCTGTTAATGCCCAAATGGAAAAAATTGTCGGCGACTGTAAAGACGCCGACAATCATGCGGAATAATTATTCAATTAAAGAACTGATTTAGCTACTTGTTGTAAAGCGCTTCGAGGGCTGCAGCTAGGTATGCGAGAGGTGCATTCCAGTTGATTGCCACTTCGTTGGTGGCGTAGCTGCAACGGTTATCGATGTAGGCAAGAGCCGGCTTATCGGCGGAGGCATAGTTCGGGCACTTCCAATTTTCCTTGCCGTCCAGGTTAATGTCCTGCTTACCCAAGTGCGGGCCACCCACGAGCATACCCGGCACCGGATCGTCAACCATGTCCGATTCACTCGGGCGGTGGTGCGGATTGCGCGGACTCCTGTAACCGAATCCGGTCACATAAGTCATGTCTTGCGGGTTCTTGCCGAGCAAGTAGTCAAGGCACTGCTGAGCGCCATCCAAATAGCTCTTGTCTTTAGTGAGCAAGTAAGCGTGAACAAGCACCATGCCGTTATTTGCCATGGCACTATTAGAACCCCAGTTCCAGCTCCACGGGAATGCAGGCAGGCGGTAAGCGCTCGTGTCACCCACGGCACGAAGGTTGTTGGCTTCGGTCATGACAGTCTTCTTGGCAGCAGCCACCAAGTCCTTATCAAAGTCGGCGGAATCCAGAGCCACGCGGAAGGCAGCGAGCATATTCACGTTGCCCCACCAGGCGCCATCGGGCGTAAAGAGATTCTGCTTCAAGTCATCCTGATAATACTGTTTCTTGGTGGCGCGATACAGTTCTGCTGCGGCCCAACGGAATTCGTCCTTACCGTTTTCGTCACCAGGAGCGTAGCTACCCGTCTGCACATCGGCAGGCTGCTTGTAGAATTCCTGCGGATGCATCTTGGCCCAAGCGTAAGCTTCTTCGGCAGCCTTGAGCATCTTGTCAGAATAGGCCTTGTCAATATTCTTGTAGACGACACTTGCCTGGGCCATGACGCTTGCAAAGTCGAGCGTTGCAGTTACATTCTTGATAATGGCGTAACGGGCGTCGCGATCGTTTTCGGGCAATACGCTTCCGCCGAACTTAAGTGTAGTCACCTTGTGGTAAACACCGCCGTCCTTGTCCTGCATGGTCAGCATCCAATCCAGATTGTAGCGGACTTCTTCGAGGAGTTCCGGGTACTTGGGGAATTCGCGGGGAATGTTCCAAGTGAGCGAATCCACATACTTCGGGAAGTTTTCGTAGATTTCAAGCAGTGTCCACACGGTAATGCCGGAATTCACGATGTACTTGCCGTAGTCACCAGCATCGTACCAGCCGCGATCGGACTTGATGACCTTGCCGTTACCCTTGCCGCCGGTGGCCTTGTCAGAGCCGTAAACGATAACACGGTTGTCTTTATGGCCTGCGGCACGGGCCCACTTGCCGGCATACTGAGGTTCAAGCGCCATGCTGGCGCGCTGGTAGTAGAACCACTTGAGGCTTGCTTTTACCAAATCGTTATAGACATTCTTGCCCACCACAATAGGGGTACCCACATATTCCTTGCCACGGAAAAGGCGGTAGGTGCCGGGTTTCTTGACGGCAGAAATATCGAATGTCTGGACTTCTTCGCCGCTATATTCCCAATCGTAGACCATAGGGGCCTTGAGCTTCAAGACAGTCTTTCCATTGAGATCGCGAACTTCCAGGCCGTTGGCGTCGCTACCGGGGTAAACGACGATTTTTTCAGCATCGGGAGCAAAACCCAGCTGATTTACGAGGGGGCCTGCAAATGCAGACGAAAAAGACACGGCTACAGAAGCCGCACCTACTAAAAATGCGCTTTTAGAGAAATTCATACCTAGAATATACCTAAAAAACACTCCCAAAAGCGGGAAAAACGGGTCAATTTCTGTTTTCAAGGGAAAACAGAAGCGATTATTACGCTGTATTGTAGACTAAAATACAGTAGCCAAATCGACAAATACAAATAAATGAATTTTTTGAAAAAAATTCTTCCGTTTTCGTAAACTTTTTGTTATATTTCAATTACTAACCTTCAAACAAGAGGAAAACAAATGAAAAAGTTATATCTCATCGTTGCCGCCATTCTGCTCGCAACTGGTCTTTCTTTCGCTCAGGTCAATGTTGGTGGCCATGCCGCACTTACTTTCGGCACTGACTGGGGTGATGAAACCAGTGAAGACCCGTGGGGTTTGGGCTTTAACGCCGGTGTTGCCGCTAAGCTCGGTTTGAACAATATGATTGCCGTTGTTCCGGAAGTCGACGTTGCACTCCGTCGCCTTTCTGATGACGACGTCACATGGAGCACCTGGGCTATCGAAATCCCGGTTCTCGCTCGCATTAACGTGATGCCGCAGCTCTACTTGGAAGTCGGTCCGCAGATTGCCTTCCTCCTGAGCTCTGAAATTGAACGTGACTACGGTTTTGGTTCTCAGACCGTTGATCTCGGCTCCAGCGAAATTGACGCCCTCAATACCTTCGAATTCGGTATCGATGCCGGTGTCGGTTTCAGCGTTATGCCGAACCTCGACGTGAACTTCCGCTTCGCTCTCGGTCTGACCTCCATCATCGACTCCAAGAAGATGGGTGCCGAAAGCGACGAAGCTGTCAAGAACATGCAGCTCCAGCTCGGTGCAACCTACTGGTTCATGTAATAGAGCCTAAAACGCTTTTAAAAGAGTCCGCGAATGCGGGCTCTTTTATTTTTATACAAGAAAAAGCCTCTCCAACGGGAGGGGCTTTTTTGCGTAAAACTTGACGATTACTGATCTTTCTTGTCGTTGCCGACAGAAACAGTCGTATCGCCCTTGGCAATGGAAATACCCTTCTTGAGGGCAATTGCCGTGATGGCGATAATCAGAACAATCAGAACGGCGCAGCCACTCGGCGAAGCAAGTGCGGCAACAGCAGACTGATCCCTGATAGCATCCTGCAATTGGGATCGCAGCGTATTCACTTCTTTATTCAGCGAGTCGTTTATGCCTTGCACATGCTGCAAGTCCAGAGTTAATTTGCCAAGATTTGCATTGCAGACTTCCAAGTCCTTCGAGAGCGTCAGAGAATCCTTCTGAAGGCCCAAGATAGCCTGGTTCACGCTATCCCTGTGCTGCTTGAATTTCTTCATCAGCTCCATCTTGTTGAGCTTGGCGTCTGCCTTGTCGGCGGAATCCGGTGTTACCGGTGCTTGTGTTTCTGTTGCCATGTTTTCTTCTTCCTATTTTGGGGTTAACGTTTCTTGCCACCAAGCAACTGGAGGAGCAAGGAAATAATGCTTTCAAGAAGCGAAGGCGCCTTAACCTTTGCCGCGGTGGTTTTAGGTTTGCTTGTTGTAGTGGCGGCAGGTTTAATTTCAGGAGCCTTTTTGACTTCCGGAGTCTTGACTTCGGCCTTAGCGACAGCGGGGGCTTCGACAGGTTTTTCAGCAGATTTCTGCTGCGGTTCTGCAACCTTAGTAGCTTCTGCAGGGGCTGCAGCGGTCCTGGCGGCGTCAGCCTTGGCTTCTTCCACCTGCGGGAGCTCATTGGTGCATGCCGAGATAATGGCCTTTAGCGACGGACCAAAGGGCCAGTCGAACTTGTCCTTTCTGACGTTGGTGTGGTAGAATACGCCCTTGAACGCTAGCGCTTCTGCATTGCTTGCAAAGGGAGCGTCACTGGGCATAAAGTTCATGGGAATGTCATGCTTTCTGCCAAGGTACTTGATAAGGGCTGCCGTTGCAGAAATCTGGACATCCGTCATGGAGGCAAAGTAATCGTAGCCTCTGTAGTTCAGCTTGTCGTAAAACTGCGTCTCGGACACCTTGCAGTATTCGTTCTTGTAGGCGTCCAACAGACTTTCGCCAGAAAGTTTCAGCGGGCCGTAGTTAGAAATCTCGATACCAATGGACTGCTTCGACATGGCACCATTCCCGCCGACAGCGCCACTACCCAAATGGTAGCTCCATTCGGTATCGGGGAACATCTCGTAAATTCGCCCAGTGCGATCCACTACATAAGACACCGAGACGTTGTTGTCTTTTGTCGAAAGGGCGGTCGTGTCGGACTTGATGTAACCCACCGTAAAGTGCAGGCAAATGCTTTTCTTGACAGTCTTGGCCTTGTAGTAATAAGAATCGAAATCCGGACGGATAGAATAGATCTTCACCCCATGGCCAATATCGGTCGTCTGGGTCAACTTGTACTTGACTCCTGCCGAGTTAGTCAGGTTAGTAAAAAATTCATCTTCGCGCTTTTGGATGGTTTCCGGTCTCATGAGCCCCCACTTTTTGTACTACAAAGTAAAATAATTTTCTTTTGTATGCAACACCGCGTCTAGAAATAAACTAGAAATTTTTAGTACAAAATTGAAATTTAGAACAAAAAAAGAAACCCGACTCCTTGTGGAATCGGGTTTTCAAAGATTGCGCAGTCGCCTTTCGGCTTCTTGCAACGACGTTACTTCTTAGAACGATGGCTGTTCTTGATCCATTCGGTCTTGTGGACTTCCGGAATATCGTCGAGCAAGCGCAGCGTGTGCGGTTCGTTCGTGTTGTCGAGCACTTCTTCCGGAGTACCCTGGTTCACGATCTTACCGTCGTGCATAATGAAGATACGGTCAGAAACGTAGTTTGCAAGACCGATATCGTGAGTCACGAACACCACGGTCATCTTGAGTTCGTCTTTCAACTTACGCAAGTAATCGAGGATGTTGGCACGAACGCAGGCGTCCACCATGGAGGTAGCTTCGTCAGCGATCAAAACCTTCGGACGGAGGGCGAAGATACGAGCCAAAAGCATACGCTGCATCTGACCACCGGAAAGTTCGAACGGGTACTTGCCTTCGATATCTTCGGGCTTCACGTTCACAGCCATCAGGCCTTCGTCCACGCGGCGGCGGA
>Ga0310690_10006390_pt1 | contig 15503 bp, 23 predicted proteins | sample AusTroGonzalo_MG_2_FD_207661 | JGI IMG/M metagenome (GOLD analysis project Ga0310690, IMG submission 207661) | Bovine rumen microbial communities from tropical cattle in Woodstock, Queensland, Australia - Gonzalo_04 (v2) (version 2) | ecosystem: Host-associated > Mammals > Digestive system >... | reverse complement strand
CATTGTTCCTGAGTGTTATTATTGTTGTTATAAGTGTCTCCTTGTCGCGTTTAAGCTTACTGTACTGCTCCTGAAGCTTTTTATACTGCGGGCTCTTCGTCACACCCTTGTTCACCACCTCATTGTATTGCGCCTCCATGACCTGGTATCCCTTCTTCAGCGCCTCATTCTCCTTTTGTATCCGGGCAACCTTATCCTCCATAAGGTGGGCGTAATGCACAACCTTGCCAAGCTTCTGCTTGTATCTGTCCCTCTCCTTGATCAGCAACCTCAACACATCTTCAAGAGGTAATTCGTTGTACGGTTTTCTCATATTAAAATGGGTTTATTTTACTTGATAAAGAGGTAAATAGACATTGCATTCTGACAAACTAATACCGTCTGTATCATCTTTGTTATTTGCCTTATCGTATTGCCAAAAACGGTAGCATTCTTCATCAAACCCCTTCTCTTTCAAGAGTTTTGCCGTTTCAAAACTAACATAATCTTCTGTAATCATATTGTACCTTCTTTGATAATTTGTTCCTTTTCTTCTTGTGTATAATTGAAATCATCAATGTTTGCAACAAGATTATTCCAAAGTTCTCCAGTTACATCAAGTGTTGCAGAATTAAACCAGTTTCCTGCCCCAAACCAACCACCTTGTTTAGTTCTTACATATACTCCTAATTCATTATTCTCTCCTTTATGGGTAATGATAAACTTATCACTATGCGTAGAGTATAACCAATAGCATTCTTTTACAGCTTCACGATATAGTTCAAACTCTTTAGGATACTTCTTCCTAAACTGTTGGTGTCCAAGAACTTCGTCAACTTGAATAATGAAATGACGAGAAAATCTTATCTTTCCGTCATCAAAACAATGGTATTTCTTACCGACTTCTGGAATCGGTTTCAAATGCTTTTTATGACTATATAATACAGTCCTTGTTGGTAAAGGATATTTATTCTTTTTCATAATCTATTTTTTATAAGGATTATTTTCTTCCTTTACTTCAATAGCAAGACCCTTCTCAATTAGTCTACGATAATCAAATGATGAGCATTGAGCCAATCAACAACCTCATGTTCAAGTTTTGTGGTTCCGTGGTAGAAAATCATATCTAATCAAATTTCATTGCTCCCAGAACGCTCCTTACAAATTCATCTTTGCTTGGGGGCATAACACCCTTGCAGACATTATAGATATATTCGAGGGTTCTTCTGTCAAGTGTGACAATATTGCCGTTCCTTTTGCGCAAGAAATAAGACTTTATCCTCTCAAGTACTGTCTTCTTTCTGCGGTCTTCTGTAGTATTGCATACATACATCAACTTGCCATTATGGAAACAATACATGTCACCCTCCATAGCGATATTCTCATCAAATTCCAGGTCATTTCTGTTTATAGCCACCCATTCCATATCACATCAGTTTCTTAAGTTCGCAGTAAAGAGACTGTATAGCATCACCATATTTATCCGTATCGGGAGATTTGCAATAAATAAAATTATCAAGAGCTTTCATTTGTTCCTCACTAGGCTTCCAATGAGACTTTGGCTCTTTGGTTTCCGTCTCAATCCGCTTGCGGGCGAGGGTGAGGAGCCTTGGAGACCAACACTTTACAAAGTCAGACATTTTTGTATGTGGTTCTGTTTGTGATTGACTAATTGCAAAGCCTATTACCGTAGCAAGTTCTTCCTCAAACTCCGCCAGTTCCTCCTCGCTCCACTCTGCTGACCTCTGCTTTTTCTGCTTGATGCCATAGCCGCGAGCAAAGCCATCTAAAAAGGCGTTCTGCGCCAATCTCCACTCGTCGCTACGAAAGTCTTTCTCCCGCAGCATCGCTTTTTCCTTGTCCCAGAGTTCAATCAGTCCAGTAGAGTCAGGCATTTCCCTTTCTTTCTGCTTTTCGAGCCAAGCGAGCATATCAGCAACAGCTACACTTCCGTTAGGTAATCCTGTCGGTTTCTTACCCTGCTCACGTATATACCGAATAATTTCTCGCATCATCCTCTCGTCCTCGCTCTCGGCAAGTTCGGGGATGAGAGTCGCCAATGCTTCTTTTTCTGCGTCCGTCTGACAAATGTTGCGGACAATCTTTATTGCTTCTTCGTGTGTCATATTACATTTCGTTTAGTTTGTCAATAACTTTTTGATATGCACTGTCATCAGGTTTATCAGTCAAATCAAATCTCTTTTGTTTAAGCCACTCAATCAGAGCGTCCTTTCGGATATACTCAACATCGCCGCCAAAGATTTTGTCTTTGCTCCATGTTACATTATCCTCAAGACTCTCGAACTTGCAGTTCTTACAATCGGCTTTAGGGCAATCTCCGCAGACCTGTAAGTAGATTTTGTCTGGTGCGTTCATAGCTTACTTCATTAATTCATCACAGTATTGCTTTATGTCAAGGAGAGCTTGACCCATTCCGGCGGTATGCTCTTGCTCTCCTTCATAGGACTCTGGAGCATAGAAGTTCAATGCTCTATATTGGCTCATACACTCTCGCTTTACATCATCAAGAGCAAGGTAGTAGAAGTGCCGTGTTATCGCAGGCCAACGACAGCTTGCGCAGCTGCTCCTCGCTGAGTTCTATCCTATATCTCTTTTCCATTGTTACTCCCAATCAAGTTTTTCAAGGTCTTCGACGAGCATATACCTGCCATTTCTCACCATGACCTTGCCGAGTCGAGGGTCTGGGTCAATGTCGTAGATAATTACTGCCTCACTGGAAAGTTTCGTGCCTGCTTTGGCACGATACCAGCTGGGACACCATCTGATAGGTTCTTCTTCCTCATCGACGAAGAAAAGGTCGTTTTCAGATGTAAAAACTCCCGCCCATCGTCGTCCATTCGCATACCACGAAGAGGGATATTCATCATCTGCCATATATCCTATTACTGGCATTTCCTTATTTTGTGCGATATAAACTATCTCAACGGGGCTCCCGCTTCTTGTCACCACCTTCCTTTCAGGGTTGGCGAGGTATTCTTTTAAGTTAAATTGTTTCATAAGTTAGTCCTCCTTTTCTTTTGAGAACCAATTGCCAATCATAAGTTCGTTTTCATTCATCTCTTCAATACTTCATTAAGTGTTTTGAATTAATACGGAACATATACCAGCCTGCCGCATTCGTGGCGTTGAATCTCCGGCCATATCACGGGCTTGAAATAATCAATATGTTCTTCCATGAATGCCTGTAGCGCTGCAGGAAGACGGAGGACGTAGTTCGTTTTCGAGTATGTCACATTCAGCTTGTCGTCGAGTGCCGCCATGCGGATTGCCCAGGGGGCATCCCTCGCCAGCACGACATATACCTTGCGCCACATAGCAAGGAAGCCCGCGTCAAACCGCTGCGGCCGCTGCGGCTCCTGATGCCACAGCATCGCCAGCGACATTTTTTCCTGAGCCGTCAGATCGTCCCATTTCTTCTTGACCGCCGGCGTGTTGTTGTAGGCTACCAGCTTGTAATATTCTTCCCTGGCCGCAGGCCAGTTCTTTTCAAAAAAGAAATACTGAACTATTTTTTCTTCTTCTTTTTCCTCTTCGTTTATCTCTTCCTCGTAAGAAGGAAGAATAAAAGAAGAATATTCTTTACTTTCCTTTACTTTACTATACTTTACTGTGGCGGAGGTTTTTTGAGGGGTCGAAAGAGGATTTCCCGGATTTCGCAGATATTCCGCGATTTCCTCCGAGTTTTTCGCGGAATATCCCGGAATATCGCGGGTTTCATCCTCTATCTCTTCTTTTGCCTCCTCCAGAAGGGAGTATTCTTCTATCCTGCACTTGCGCTTATTTCGCTCACATACAAAGGCGTACTGCCTCTGTATGCCGTGCGAAGTAAGTACACTATGCCGGTCGAACATGTCCCTTGAGAGCAATCCCTTATCCAAGCACGCCATGATACCGTCGTTGACATACTCCTCTGGCAGACGGGCGAACTCCGCAAGATCGGCCACGGTCTCCTCGTCCCACTTGATATAATAGCCTTCCCTGCAGATATAGAGTACAAGGGCTATATATACTACTGGCATCATCGGGTCAGTATGTCTCTGGAGGCGGCTTATCTTCCTGTCCTGGAAAAAGTCTACGTCAAGGCAGATATAGCTCAATCCCTTTTCGATATGTCTTGGCATGGTTTGGTGTTTTATTGCATGGGTTTATAGAAAGCTTGGAAACGGATGAGACCGTCATTGTATTCGGGGGAGTGTATGAGACCGTCACCGGCACCTGCGAGAGCTTCTGCGCCCTCGGTATCGAGGACGACCTTACTGTCGAGACCCTTCGGCACTCGGAAGCATACCTGAACAGGAAGGTTTACCTTAATGTCGCCGGGGATAGTCTTCACCGACGCCCTCTGTGTAGCAGCCACGAAACGGAAGCCTGCGCTGCGTCCTTTCTGCAGCAGCATCTTGAAGTTTTCCATGAGAGTCTTCTGTCCCGGCTCCAGCTCCTTTGAGCTCCTTGCCTGATCTGCCGCATCCGCGAACTCGTCGAAGATGACAAGCGACAGGTGAGAGCTGCGCTGACGCACCCTCTCGTTCATGTCTGTGACCATATTCGCCAGGGCCTCTTCAATGTCCGCAATCTCGGAGATAACCTTTACGTTCTCGGGCAGCTGTGCAAAGGCGAACTCATACTTGGGGTCAAGTATCGTGATGTCCTCGATACCTGCCTCCAAAGCGTAATACAGAATATTGTTCAGGCATACAGACTTGCCGCTGCCTGTAGTGCCGCACACAAGGACATGGGGCGTAGTGTTGTTGTCCAGGTTCCACACGATAGTGTTGCGGAAGTTGTCGAGCCCCAGAGGGAGTTTGTGCCCTTCGAGGTACTTCGTATCCCACGGCAAATCCTCCGTGCGTTTCTTGTTGACCTCTACGGCAAGGTAAGACTTATCCTGATACATCACCAACGGCTCTCCCTGCAGACGTACACGCGGAACGTCGAGGGCGTTGGCAATGTCAAGAGTATGACGGAAGATGGAAAGCAGCTCCACTCCCGGAGCGACCTCGCAGAGATACGAGTCGCAAGAGAACCCTTCAATCTTATGGGCCACCTGTACTTTGAGGTTATAGGTTCTCATCAGGTGTTCTATTTTTTCTTCGTTAGTCATGTCTGAATGTGAATAGTCAAGGGTAATGAATGATGCGGCGTTTTTGCGGAAGGCCGTGATGATCTTCGGGGCGATAGAGCCTACGGAAGAATCCTTAATCTTGCGCTGGCGCTTGGCTATAAGGTCTTTCTTTGTCGCCGGCACATACTCGAAGTCCTCTATCTCAGAAATCTGCGTCCTGGCCCAGAAGTCATACAGTACAGCCATGTCGACAAAGTTGTCGGAAGGGTTTATCGTATATATGTAGTCGGGATTTGACACAGCCTCCAGCATCCTGCGCAAAGGCTCATACAGCAGAGCCTCGAAGAGCCTGCGGTTATCTGTATCCATAGTGAAGACATGCTTGCGCAGCTGCGGAGACTTGTCCTTGTTCTTGCTTATCTTGTTCTCGATGAACCATACCTCAGAGACCTCGACAGGGAAGGGGCTATATTCCTCCCATGCTTTCACATAGGCTATAGCCTGCTGACCATGTGCCAACGCCAGTTCTTTCTCGTCGGTGTAAGCACTCTTGGACTTGTGGTCAATGATTACCGTGCGCCCGTCTGTGAGCTCTACAACAAGGTCTACGATCGCGTGCATCGGCAGCGGTATGTCAACACCGTTAACAGTTACCCATGTGTCCGTCTTCGTCTCCACGGCCAGCACACGGCCTATATCTTCGGTATATGTAGATACCTCGGCACAGAACGACTCTATAAGGCTGTTCGCGCACCTTGTGGCCTCGGCTTTTGCCTGTTCCACCGTGGGGAATTTGGTCGTCAGTCTCCACTCGTTGGCCGGAACCTCGTCCAGATAGTCATACGCTGCCTGAGTGAGGTCTACGACCTGCGGACGTTCCTTCTCCCTGTATGAGGAAAAGAAGAGCTTCAGCGCCTCATGGTAGGCGTTTCCAGCTATGGAACTTATACTGCGGGAGTCTTTCTCGCGGTAGACATACTGCATCTCGAAAGCTTTCTCGTTGCGAGCGAAGCATGTTACGCCGGAATACGACCAGCTGTCGATAAGATAGTTCGAGAGGTGTTCTTCCAGTCTCTCGGGACTCAGTGTTGCATACTTGTTCATGGCAGCTCGGGTGCTTCAGATTCCCTGCCCCTCAGCTCCTTCTTTCTGTCCTCAACAATTATCTCTGCCTGTTGCTCTTCCGTAGAGCCGTCAACGTAGTCGGGGTTGCCCTTCTCGTCAATAACGCCCTGATCGGAGCGAATTGCTTCCTGGAGCACGCCCACACCCTGAACGTCCACAGACAGGGGCGCGTATTTGGAAAGCAAGAGTTTAAGCACCGTCTTTATCGCCATGGCCTCGAAGTCTGTTGTCCATTTCGACGATGCGCGGATATAGTCCAGCGACGATGAAAATGTCTGCGAATACCGTGACGCATGCTTACGTATTTCTTCCACCGGCATGTAGAGAGTCTTCTGGAAGCCGTTGAGCAGCTTGAAGTACCCAAAGTATCCCACAATAACGTCAGAGACGCGCTTGCCGTCCATGTTGGGCTCTCCCGATTTCTTGTCTATCCCAATCAGCTCTCCGTCATACACGGCACCCGCGTTGATAAACTCGAAGAGTCCTGTGCGCTGCGCCAGCTGCACGAATCCCTTCCAGCCTATCTGGAACTGCGCCTCCTGCACCTTAACAGCCACCTGCACCTCGCGCTCTTCCGGCTCTCCCTTCATGTTGGCGACGCATTGAATCTCGCGTACCTTCTTTGTGTTTTTATAAGGAATGATATAGGCGAATCCGAGGTTTGGATCGAGAGGAAGCCCCAGCGCCGTAGCTTTTGTTGCTGCGTAGATCAGGGACGTGGGAGTACATGCCTGGAGCTTTGTGTCGTTGCCCACGACTGACAACAGGTTGTTGACGAACTGCTCCTTGCGTGAACCGAGGAATGTCGACAGATAGCTCTGCATGTCCGCGTTCATAATGGTTCTGTTGAACCTTGTGAGGTTTGACGTGCCGTCCCTCTGTGTGATGGGTGCTGGCAGTACCTCGCGTTGTGTGTTTTCTTTCATATTGTTTGTTTTTTAGGGTTGATGTCTTTGTAAAAGGGGACGGCGACAGGCTTTCCGCCCCCGAGAGAGCTATACTAAACCAACTTATGCAATGAGATGCCTGTCCATTTTTCGTTGTTTTACTTTTCTCCCCTGCGATCGTCCTCTTCCATTTCCGCCATTGCTTCGGCATACTCCCTTGCTTCCTCCTCGTCCACGTCAGGGTCGTAAGCCGGGTCTTGCGGTGATAACCAAAAGTTCTGATGAAGGTGCATTATTGTTTGTTATTAAGGTTCCTGTCTGTTGTCGGCACATTGAGATAGTCCTGCCAAGCAATTGCTACCTCGTGCGCAAGTTTCCTTATATCTTTAATCCTCGGTCTTGCGGCAAGCGTAGTTTGGTCGTCCAAGTCCTCGTTGATGACAATCTTGATAGACTTTGCGCGGCGAATCCTTTCGACCAGTATTCTATCAGCATTGCTAAGCATTCTTGCGGGCCTCCCTGTCCCCGATGACTCCGACGAGCCAACCGCTAAGGAATGATACCGCGAAACAAGAGATTGTCCATGCGATGTTGATGTCGCCGCTGGAGGTCTCAGAGCATCCAAAGAGAAATGCGACTACGCAAAGGATGCCGAGAAGTAGCATTAAAACCTTCTTCATGGTATTTGTCAGTTTAGTTGTGACCGGCGGGGGACTCGAACCCCCGATCTTCGGCAGCGGCCCGCTAACTCAGATTTAGCCGCCCCGACGCTTATGCCATTATACTACCGGTCGTTTAAGATGAGCTGCGCATGCTGCCTCTCAGCGGCGCGAAGGCAGTCAAGCTGATGCCTGGAGTAGACGAGCTTATTGCCTATATAATGAGGCTCTGCAAGTCCCTGCTCCTTCATCTTTCGCAGCCATCTTGCTCCGTAGGCCGCAGCTGCCTGTCTTTCGGATATGTCGTCCTTGACAGGCGCAGTCTTCTTGATGATCGCGTCGGCAACGAGTTCGGAGAATGTCTCCGCCTGCTCCATCAATGTTCTGATTGTCGGCTGCATTGTCCTACGGTTTTAGGTTGGGGTTTCTTTGATTGTTCCTATACCCGGAACAGGGTATTGCTGTCTACCTCGATGCCGAGGAATCTGCTTACACTCTTGGCTATGCCGTCGCGTAATGATTGAGCTGCGGGTAGAGTCTTGCCCTTAACCCAGTTCGTAACCACCTGATAATAGACTGTGTGGCCGTCGGTGATGATTGTCCTTACAAGTTCTTCTCTTTCGAATTTGGTGAGGTTATCCCAGATTTCAGAAAACGGTGCGGGTTGATTTAATTTCATCTTATTTGCTTAATTTAATTATTTTGCATTATATTTGAATCTCGTTTTAATCGCCAAGAGTTTACGTTCCGCTTAACAACTTAAGCGACCCGATACAAAGTAAGCAAATAAATAATCAATTTGCAAATATTTGATTAATTTTCGATGAAATAATATATCTAATGATTAAATGAATGATTATGAAGGATTTTGATTTGAGGGCTTTCAGGCAGAGAAACGGCATACAGCAAAAGGAGCTGGCCGAGTATCTTGGTGTACGTTCTTCCTTCCTCTCAGCAATAGAAAGCGGGAAGAGGCCACTCCCGGATTCTGCCTTGGAGAAAATAAAAGCCAACCCCGAATGGGAATTAAACTTGGAGAAAATTAACCTTGAAGTTAGCGGCGACAGCATCCAACAGAACGGTGGTAATAATAATATAGGTAAGATCGAGGGGAACGCTGAAGTCCTGGCGCTGCGCAAAGAGGTTGAATTGTTGAGGAGTATCAACGAGGAACTGAAAGCCGAAAAAGCCGAATACTGGAGGCTCATAAAAGAGCTTACGGCAAAGCAATAACGTATAGTTGTTGTATTATTGTTGTACTCTTAGAAAAATAAAATACGCTAACTTATTGATAAATCAGCGCTTATAGGATTGTGCGAAGTAGACTTAGGATCTTGTGGATAGTATCCGTGGGGGTTCGAGTCCCCCCGCCCGCACAAACTGATTTTCAATGAGTTACGCAATCATACAACAACTTTGGATTTTGCAATTGTAAGCAAAAAATGTATACAAATGTCTGCAAATGTTGTACTATTGTTGTACTTTGAAAAGCTATGTCAAGAATTACCTTCTCCCCAGTCGTCTATGAACAGTACAAAAGGAGTGACGGGAACTACATCGTAAAGATGCGAGTGACCTTCGCCCGGAAGTCACGATACATAACGACAAGCGAGACTGCTACTCCTTCCCAACTCACGCGATCTCTTGCCATAAAGGATGCCGAACTGCTGAACCGCCTCCACAAGTTGGAAGGCCAGATGCGTGATGCTGTCAGCAGTCTGGATATGTACACCCTCGCCAATATGGACGTGGATGCTGTGGTGAAATATATGACCAAGCGAATGTATGGAGATTTCAGGCTCGACTTCTTTGACTTTTGGGAGAGAGCCGTGCAGGACAAGCCAGAAGGAAGCCGCAAAAACTATCTCTATTCCCTGAATGTCTTCCGCCGTTTCGTGGGTACTGATACCCTTGATATATCTTTGGTAACATCACGCCTGATGCGCGAATTTGAGGAATGGCTGATAAGGAAACACGGACGCGGAGCCAGGGCTGTCACTATGTATACTGCTGCTGTCAAACACATACATACCCTCGCAAGGCGCGAATACAACAACGATGAGTTCGGGGAGCAAGTAATACGCAACCCCTTTGAGTTCTATTCGCCGCCGAAACAGAAGCCCGCAGAACACCGCAACGTCGACGCGAAAGTGGTACAGGCCATGATAGACATCCGCAAGCAGATCAAAGGAACAGAGCGACTGGCCGTAGATGCTTTCCTGCTCTCCTTCGCCTTCATGGGGATGAATACGGTAGACCTATACACCTGCGCCGCACCGAAGGACGGCATACTTATCTACAATAGGAAGAAGACCTGCGACCACCGCCCCGACAAGGCCGAGATGAGGGTAAGGATAGAACCCTGCATAATGCCCTTATATGAGGAATGGGCAGGCAAGGACGGCGTTCATGCCTTCTCTTATTACCTGCACAACGTAAACCCGAGACAGCTGAACGCCTCTCTTTCATACGGATTAAAAAAGTATAAGGAGAGAATTGGAATACAAGACAAGAACTTTGTTCCCTATTCGGCCAGGCACACCTGGGCCAGCCTTGCATATAGCGCAAGGCTCGACAAATCCGTCATCCACGACTGTATCTGTCATGCTGATTCAAATATGAAGGTGACGGACATCTATATCAATAAGGACTGGTCTGTGCTGTGGGAAGCAAATGCGAAGGTTCTCGGCCTTCTTCAGTGGAACCTTTAGCCGTTACAGTGGCTGCAGCCGAGTTCACACACCACCTCTGCAAGGTCGCGGGCCGTATCCCCTGAGAGATAAGCGGCCCCTTCGCCCTTCAGAGGCAGGCCAAGGTTTTCTGCGATCGCATCAGCGAGGTGCCGCACCTCATGCACGAAAGTGTTGATGAACTCCTCTCCGCTGCTGGCAGGGCCAATGACCACCACCGCCCGAAACCTCTCGGGATTGGCGAAGGTAAAGCCACAGTTGTAGTCGCACATCCACATGAGGTCTTCAACCTGCTCATAGACGAGCCTTGATGCACCAGCCACATACAGACAGTCCGCTATGGCATCGACGTTATAATCCCCCTCCATGAAGAGGAAGTCCACATGCCAGCGTCCTATCTCCAGTTGTCTCCGTATCATGTCTAAAGCATTTCGTCCCAGAATACGGGTATTCCAAGCGCCACAGTTTTGATATAGAACTCATCGAAGGCCCTTGTCTCCGAGCCGTCACGATCGTCGACATAATCTTTTACGAAGAGCGCCAGATGCTGCTCGTCTGTAAGAGAGCTGCCCCAGTAGTCAGCAAGCGCCATATTCAGGACGTATGCCGCATCGTGCCCTTTGGCATTGCGCAGATTGATGCCATTGTTCTTCAGGAGGTTTTCGACCTTCTCCTTGTCCCACACCTTAAGTTTGTTACCATTGCGGTCTTCCATCATGCCAGTGGCGAACTCGAAGAGTCTGCGGTTGAAATGCCTTCCATATTCCTCCATATATTCCTCCAGTGCCGAAGGATACCTTGTTCTTGAATCTTTTCTTTCCATAGTCGTATCGTTTTAATGAAATGGGGAGAGAAAGCCCCTCCCCACATCCGTTAGCGGTAGCGGCCCATGCTGTCACGGCCACGGCGCTCTTCCATGTCGTCCCATTCTCCGTTGCGGTAATAGCCGCCACGCATACGGGCTCCGCCGCGCCTTTCACCAAACTGCTCTTCCATTTCCTCGGTAAGTTCGCAGATAGTCTCGATAGCCTCTTTCGCCATCTTCACGGCCTCTTTGTAATCGCGGTAATCATCGCCACCACGTTTCATAATATGAATAAGTCCCATGTTTATTCCTCCTTGTTTTTAGTTCCAATTAACTCAGAGAGCAACCTTTTCACCTCTGACAATTCGGTACGCACGGTAGCAAGTTCTCGCGCTTGTTCCGCATCTTTTTTCAGTTCAGGATTCAGCTCCATAGAAAGGGCTTCATAGTCAGAATAAAGTTTTTGCTTTATCGGCATTTGGTCGAGGTCTTGCTTTAGCGTCGTCTTTGTCACCTCGATTTCCCGAAGGACTGCAGAGCGATCTGTGGCGATAAACAATCCCTTTTCGGGGAAGTTCGCCACCACTCCGTTGGCCGGAAGACCCGCAAAGGGGATAGTTTCCTGTCCCACTTGTACGGTGATGTCCGTAACGGGGCCGTTCATCAATGCCATTGGCTGTTGAGGGTTATAAGTTGGCATGTGAGTGTTGACGGATATAACCCTGCCGTCCGCAACACGAGGGATATTCTTATAGAATACGGGAATTGTTGCTCCCTGAGTCAAACTTTGAAACATAGTTTTGGTTTTTAGTGTGAATAATCTTGTTTATGCAGCCGCAGGGCTGAGAGATACCACCTGGAAATAGCCGTTAAACCAGTCGTAGAAGGCGGTGATCACGCCCGCGCCCTGAAGGTCGCCGGCAGTCACGTTGTCGCCCCCGAAGAATGTCAGGTTCCTGGTATTTCCATTGAGAGTGAAACGGACAGGCAGCGTTGCTGTCGCATCTGCTGGTATTGCATTAGCAATGTTGACGGTGAGATAGCCTACTGGCGGGATGCGACGGAAGCCAAGAGTGAAGTCGACGGCATCCGTAGCGACTGCGACGCTTGTCGTGCGCAGATACGGGATACCATTGACGTTGGTTGTTATATTACGCAATCCGAACATGGCTCACCCTCCTTAGAAGTTTACGCCGTTGCCATAGAAGCCGTAGCCGTTGGCATAGTAGCCACCGTTCACATACGGAGTTGTGTTCACCGCAGTGAGGGCCGGCCACTGAACGGGCACGGTGTTAGGCTGACGAGCCGCCAGGTCGGTAATCTTCTGATTGAGCACATTGAAAGCAGCAGTGAACTGAGCCGTCTGTGCATCATTGCTAATCTGGCCGCGAAGCTGGGTGATGATGTCAGCTTGAGTGTCAATCTTGGCCTGCATATCACGCTCTTTGGCAGCGCAGAACTGGTCGTTCATGGCTACGGTCTGTGCATTGATAGCCTGGAGGATTGCATTGCTGTTGCGATCAGCCTGTGAGCCAAGCTGATTTGTCTGCTCGATGGTTGCGATTCTTGACTCATAGCCCTGCTGGGTTGTGAGAAGTCTGTTCTCGCAGCAGCACTCAGAGAGCTTAGCCTGCAGCGCACAGTCACCACTCTGGATGGCGTTGATGATCTGGAGAGAAGACATGCCAGTCTGAGCTGTCAATGCTGCAATACCATCACGGATTGCGCTTACACCGCTATTGACGAGGTTGAAGTCCTGACCGAGCATTGTGGCAAGGTTCTGTGTTGCCGCACGACCTGCTTCGCCGTTAGCATTGATAGCGTTCATCAGCAGTTCACGTCCGCTGTCGTTGTTGATTTGGTTGGAAAGGAAGCCAGCACCTGCTCCGCCGCCATAGCCGCCGAAGCCACCGAAGCCGCCCCAACCGTTACCGAAGAAAAGACCGAGGAGGAAACCGAGGATTCCACCACCCCAGCCGTTGTTCCCAAACAGGCCGTTGTTGTTCATAGCCCACCATGCGGGAACCGAGTTTGCCTGATTCTGACCAGGCTCGTAAATTACAGTCTCTGCCATAACGATAAATATTTAATGGTTAGTGTTATGGCAAAATTCCCACTAAAAAACCCGCTGCGGAAGCAACGGGCGAGATAGTATTATATGGCTGACTTTCAGTTCTTTTTGCGCCAGTTCTTTGGCACAATACGTTGGAAGGCTCGAAAACGGTATAAGACTACATTTCTTTTTGGTTTCTCCAGCATACTACGCTTGATTACACTATTGACGGCATCCTTTGACTTGCCATAGAACTTGGAGAAGTCGTCGATGGTGCCATATACCTCCATATTCTCGGCAAGCACCTTACTGGCAGACTCGATTTCCTCCGTCGTACAAAGGTTGTTCTCTATCTTGTACTTATAATAGTCCAGTATCTCCGTGAGCAAATCTTTACCGTCCATGAGCGAAATGTCTATATGCCAGTACCAAATATGTTATGGCAGCAATACCTATCACAGTGTTTATGATAATGATCTCAACTTGCGTGAATTGCAGTATAAAGCAGTCTATGCCATTTGCGACTTGCGTGCTCATAGGGAGCAGACAAGCCGTCTTGTGCCATACACAAAGCTTCAACACCCTCGAAAGCAACAGAAACACCACAGTAATGCCCGGCGATGTCAGCAGTAGCGCATCCTCAATGTCGAGTATGGCTTCGGGCGTGAAATATTCCGTCAGCAGCATCAAAGCATAAAGCGCCAGATACACGAAAGGTATCAGTTGTACCAGTCGTGTGATCCGGCGCATTACGTCGACGATACGTTTAACTGCGCTTCTTGGGTCTGGGTTCTCCATTCGACAATGTTTTTGAGTGAGGAGCCACAGCCGTTCTCATTGTTCTTGTCGGTGCCGGCCTGCTGCTCTTACTCGGCTGCTTCGCCGTTGGCTTAGTGCCTGTCTTTTTTACTGCCATATATCACTGTATTAATAGGTCATTCCGTTCCATTGCGGCAAGGTGAAGCTGAACGCTCCTGTAGATTTCTCTATTTCTGCAGGGTTAAAGCAATACCACGTGCCGTAGTTAAGTATCAGTACCTCATCGTTGTTGGTGTCGGGACTGCCGAGGTAGAACATCTTGGCCTCGTAGTCTATGGTATTCGCAGGCGTTACAAGCAAGCGCAGGGCGCGGCTCATAGTCATATAGTCGAAATGTAGGAATACTATGCCTACGTCACCCGACCTTGTAAATCCATTGAATGTAGCGGTAGCTTTGTCGTTGTCGGGCTGGCTGAAAGCATACGACTCCGACTTAGCATAGTCTATCACGATGCCTGCGCAGTCATACGCTGCCGTGAGCGTCACCTGCCCGCCCTTGTTGACCGTCACAGTTTGATTTATCCTGTATGTAGGCTTGTCAAACAAGGTTGCATCGAATACCGCGCCTACTTGCGACACGTTGTCGGTGCAGCGTCCGCTTGCCGTGTATGTATCGCACACAAGGCTGACGGTCTCACCGACTCTTATAGTGTAGGTACGCAGCGCGTTGGTAGTGCTTTTCAGCGTAACGGTGGGAGTCAGGGACGGCTTGACGAGTTCAAGCAAAGCAGCAACATCACTGTTGAGCGACTTTGTTAAGCTGCCTGACTCCACACCTGATAGCATGAAAGTCACATCCACGGTAGGCTCGTCTATCTTCCCGCACGAGGCGAGAAGACAGAGAGCGAATATGGCAAGTATGACTTTTTTCATAGTTTTAGTTTAGGAGTTAATTTTCGTTGTTCTACGCACTTGCAAGGCGGTTTTGTCGAGTAAAAAGCGAGTAAACGCGAGTAAATTTTCGGGTAATTTCGGGGAATTTTGGGGAATTTTTGAGGAATTCCCCAAAATCGCGTGCCCGAAAGTGATGCTACATCCCAACTTAGTCGGTTAGGGGTTTCGTCATAAAGCTTGCTGAGGGTAGCGTATGTTTGTGGCGTTGCATTGGCTATGGCACTATTGAGCGCGTCCATCTGTTCCTTGTTGGGCTTCCATTCCGGTCGTATGCGGCATCATTTACTTGTTCCGTATTCATATTTCATAGAATTAGGGGTTTTTTTGCTTTGCACTACGGTAATAAGTTGTCAATGCGTATGGGAGTGCGCCAAATAGGTAGTTCTCCAATTCCTGTATGGTGTTGATTTTTAGATGCGGTTTGTTGTCATAATTTGCAAACACCTCGATAGGAAGTGAATCGTGCATATCGGCAAGGCAAGCTTCAGTGATAAAACTATTCTCGTCAC
>Ga0310690_10006389_pt1 | contig 15503 bp, 17 predicted proteins | sample AusTroGonzalo_MG_2_FD_207661 | JGI IMG/M metagenome (GOLD analysis project Ga0310690, IMG submission 207661) | Bovine rumen microbial communities from tropical cattle in Woodstock, Queensland, Australia - Gonzalo_04 (v2) (version 2) | ecosystem: Host-associated > Mammals > Digestive system >... | reverse complement strand
ACCCCCGCCACTTATGGGGGTATGCTCAAAAATGATAATTTAGAAGCTCAATCGCAGGCAATCTTAACCAAGACTGTATGCGATAATGAAACTATTAGTGTTTCTTTGGGAGATATCGTTGATTTCATAGATGGAGATAGAGGAAAAAACTATCCCACATTTGATGAATTCAGCGATACTGGTTATTGCTTATTTCTTAATGCCTCTAATGTCACTTCAACAGGTTTTAGTTTTGATACCTGTCAATTCGTTACCAAAGAAAAAGATGAAGCATTAAGAAAAGGTCATCTTTCCAGAGGTGATATCGTTCTGACATCTCGTGGAACTTTAGGGAATGTTGCGTATTATAACAACTATATCCCGTTCAATAATGTCAGAATCAACTCTGGTATGCTGATTATTCGTCCCAAAACCGATAGGTATACACCAGTATTATTATTTACACTTTTAAAAAGCGGTTATATGAAAGCTGCGATTGAGTCGCTTAAATCTGGTTCCGCTCAGCCGCAATTACCTATCAAAGATCTGCAAAAGGCACAATTTGAAATACCTACAAATGATAGCAGCTTACAGCAATTGAGCATCAAGCTTTCATACATAGACAACTGTTATTCCGAAAACTGTTTGGAAATAATGGCTCTAAAGAATATGTCAATGTTACTGCTTTCGGAACTATCAAGCCGCTAAATTATCATTTATCTTCTTTTTAAGTTCAATCCTCCTCTCTATTGCCTTATATGCATCCACTATCTTTCGTTGTTCGTCATATGAAGGAACCGGCAATTCAACATTACACATTTCATCCCAATCAAATACTTCCCTCACACTTCCCTGAGATTTAAAGCGAGCATATCGATCAAACTCGGGTCTGTTGAACCAAAGCATTAGATATGTAGGATCTAATTCCTTTTCATCTATGATTTCGAACACGGTATACACATTACTTACAAGCCCTTCATCATAGTCATTAAGCAAAGCAATTCCTATTTTATCGCCACGGCGTGATGTATCTGGAATGTATGTGAACTGCCCCTTTTTTACAACCTTGTATTTGCTAAAGTCAGTTCCTACAGTATTGGCAATCGAAGGAATAAAACATTTCTGCACTGATACACCAAGCAGATTATCCGTCTTATTCTCTGTATTCCTAACATCAATCTGCCTTATATATTTCCCCAGTCGTTTATAATTTGATCTCATACCCCAACTCCTTAAATACGCCCAGCAGATCCGCCTTCGACTTTTCCTCTTCCTTCAGTAATTCTGTCAATTCAGCCTGCAGGCCTTTCATCTTGGTGTCGAAATCAATATTCTCATCCCTGTTCACAAACTCAATGTAACGGCTCGGAACCAGCGTATAACCCTTCTCGGCGATCTCCGACTTGTCGGCACTATAACAAAACTCAGGAACATTTTCATATTTGCTATCATAGTCCGTTGTTTGCCATGCATGATATGTTGATGTGACCTTATCTCTTTCTTCCTGGACAAGTTCAACATATTTCTTTTCATATGGCTGTCCCATCTGACGAAGATCCATGAAAAGAACCTGCCCCGTCCTGTCACGATAGTTCTTTTGCTCCCCGTTCTGTTCGACGGTTCTTGCTTTTTTATTCTTATTCAGCACCCACAGGGTTACGCTGATATCCGTTGTATAAAACAAGTTTCTCGGAAGAATGATAATGGCTTCAACAATATCATTCTCTATAAGTTGTGTTCTGATCTTTAACTCTGTTCCATCATCAGACAGTGCACCATTCGCAAGCAGGAATCCCGCCACACCATTCTGCGACAGTTTCGATACAATATTGAGAATCCATCCATAGTTTGCATTACTTGTAGGCGGCACATCATAACCATTCCACCGGGGATCGTCCAGCAACTCATTATCCGCTCTCCAGTCTTTCTGATTAAAGGGCGGATTTGCCATAATGTAATCCGCTTTCAAATCTTTATGCTGATCATTGGAGAATGTGTTGGCTGCCTGCTCCCCAAGGTTTGCGGATATACCTCGAATTGCAAGATTCATCTTTGCCAGCTTATATGTGGTATTCGTATACTCCTGTCCATAAACCGATACTTTCTTCTTGTTACCGTGGTGTGCCTCTATGAACTTCATGGATTGTACGAACATACCACCGGAACCACAGCAAGGATCATAAAGAGTTCCATCATATGGCTCTATAAGCTCAGCTATCAGATTAACGATGCTCTTAGGTGTATAGAATTCTCCCTTACCTTTGCCTTCAGCAATAGCAAACTTGCTCAGGAAGTATTCATATACCCTTCCGATAATGTCATTTTCAACATCCTTGGAAGTATCTATCTTATTGATCTCGTCAAGCAACGATGCCAGTTTCGTAGTATCAATCTGAAGCCTCGAATAATAATTATCCGGCAAAGCTCCTTTTAACACAGGGTTCGTCTTTTCAATAGTAAAAAGAGCCGTATCTATCTTAAGTGCAATATCATCCTGCTTTGCGTTGTCCATAATGAATGACCAGCGGCTCTCTGCTGGAAGGTAAAAAACATTGTCCTGTGTGTAAAACGGGATCCTATCCACATGCTGCTCACCATATTTTTCAGCTATCTTTGCCCTTTGAATCTCAAATTTATCGCTTGCAAATTTCAAAAAGAAAAGGCTAAGCACAACATGCTTATACTCTGACGGCTCTACCGATCCTCTCAGCTTATCCGCTGATTTCCAGAGTGCCTCCTCCATTGAAACTTCCTTCTTTGCTGTTGCCTTAGCCATTTGCCTGATCTCCTTTATTCTTTTCAAAACTCACAATATCTCCGATATTGCAGTCCATATACTCACATATTCGCAAAAGCACAGCCATAGCCACCAACTCACCTCGGCCCATCTTCGCAACCGTGCTCGCACTTACCTTTGCCTTAGCCTCCAAGTCCTTTCGAGTCATATTTTTGTCAATTAGCAGTTTCCATAATCCGTTGTAAGATACAGTCATTCATTGTCCCCTTTGCTTATAAACACAAAACAATACAACTTGGGAACAATTATACTACTTATACTGTGATTTTTCCATCTAAAATTGCGACTTCTCACAACCCCTATACGAAATATCACAATTATTACTTATATAGCTTATTCATCGCCCTGATTTCCCTGGCAAATCTCTCCACCACCTCATCCGGACCGACGATCTTTACCTTCGTTCCCAGGGAGAATATCCATCCAAGGAACTGATCACTGAGGGCTACATCCACATAGGTCTCCGACCAGCCTTCCTTGTCGGTTCTATATATGGAGATATCCTTACCGAAACGATCCAGGAGCACGCCCACCATCTCATTCTGGAAGTGGAGATTTACCCTGACCTCTTCACCGCCAAACATTCCGAAATTCATCCGGGCATAGGCAGCCATATCGAACTGCTTGAAATGCTCCTTACCTTCACGCTTCTCGTCCGTAAGCTCTATATCGCGCATTTTATCCACGCGATAATGCTTGATCTTATCCTCTTCTGCATCAAAACCAATCAGATAATAGTTCTCATCATCCCATGTAAGTGCCCAGGGGCTGACTTCATAGAGCTTATCCTTTCTCCGCTCCATTTTCTTATCCAGATTCCAGCGCAGATACTCGAAGCGGATCTTCTTATTATTGGTTATGGCATTATGGATATCATCGACGATGTAGTAAATACTCTCATTCATCGTCTTGATCCGTCCCTGTACCACCACCTGCCGCTTAAGCTGCGATGCCTCATAATTGCTGGCGAGACCTGTCAGCTTCTTGATCAGATCATTGGATTTCTTCTCCGTGATGAACTTCGAGGACTGTATCGCATCCACCAGGAGCTTCAGTTCCGCTATTTCGAACTGCTTCTTCCCTACATGATAGGAATAGCTGCGCCCGTTCTTTTCCCCGATCACATCTATCCCAAGGACTCTCAGAGCCTCCAGATCGTCATACAGGCTCTTCCGGTCAGCGGTGACACCGTAACCCTCCAGTGCCCTCTGAATCTCCGGCATCGTGATATGATGCTCATCGTCGGTCTTCTCCGTCATGATACGGCTCAAATAATACAGTTTCAGCTTCTGATTGGTTCCCTTTGGCATGATGTGTACCTCCTTGTAGGTTTTCTTGATATTACCACAATTCAGGCGGCTTTACATCATTTAGTGGGAAAATTATCGTACACTCTTGCATTTCGTCTATTGCATATCCGAGTCACCCTTGCACTGCTCATAATATGCACAGGTCATACAGATGCCTTTACAGTATTTATTCTTACCCCGGAGGCACTTCCTTACCCAGTATATGAACCTCATCATATGAGCATCAGTCCCCTTTCAGCTCACAGAGAGCACCTTTTGCAGTCACTAAGAGCACCTTGCCCTTCATATTCTGAAATATATGAATAAAGGATAAGATGATTCCTTAATTTCACAAGCTCAGACATCCTCTTACGCAAGAAGAAATCAAGGTCTTTCCAGTCATTCTCTTTATGAAAAAAATGCTCGTAAATGTTCATTCCTATTTATCCTCAACTCTTGTTTTTGGGCTCTTGTTCTTGGCTCTGATAAAAGAATACCTCGCAAGCTGTCCAATAAACACGCCTTAGAAACACCATTTTTCCGACCATTTTTCCGAACGCATGTGCGTTTATTCCCATTTAGGCCATCTTTTGAGCATCTTTTGAGCACAAAAAGAGCAGGGCTGACCATCATCAGACCACCCTGCTCCGAATTAAAACTGTTTATGTCATTTTATAGGCACATTGTCATATATGGCGGAATACAGATTATATCATCCTTAATGCTCAGATTCTTTGGATGTATGATATAAGCACCACCCATTCTCTTTCCGTACGCTTCCTTGAATTTTGTTAATGACTTGGTTGTGTATCTTTTCCCGGATTTCACTTCTATCGGGAAGGATTTATATTTCAGTTTGCTGTTATTGGATATCAGGAAGTCGATCTCTATATCATTGCGATGCTTTTCTTCACTGTACCGAGTATAAAAGAATAATTTATGCCCATTCGCAGTAAGCATCTGTGCTATAAGGTTTTCGTATAGCATCCCCTCATTCAGCGACAGCTTATCCTGCAAAATCTGTTTATATACTTCGTTTTCCAATAATTCGTTCTCATTAAACGCATGGCTCAAAAGGAGTCCGGTATCACACATATAGCACTTGATATATGTTTCGGAAGCATTTAATGCAGGCGCAATACCGGGATTATCGGTTTTTCTGCATTCATTGACGATCATGCTGTCTGTCAGCCAGAAAAAGGTCTCGGCATACTGCTCCGCAAACGTTCCGTCAACAATGTTGCTGAACACCACTCTTTTCTCGTGCTTTGACAAAAGTGCCGGAATCATATCGTAAAGTGCTATCACTCTTGACCTGTATTTCGCATTGATCTTCATGATATCCTCACGATACAGGCTCAGTATATTCCTTTTTATACTGTCAACAGCGCCAAAATCCTTATGAGAATCAATATATGCTGAAACCGCCTGCGGCATGCCGCCAACCAGCATATATTCCCTGAATAACTGCATTGCCTTATCATGAAGCGCCCTTTCCAATGGTATGGTCTTGGAAAAACAGTCCCGGATATATGACACAAGCGGTTTGTTTTCAAGTGCGATACAGAATTCCTCAAAATCCATAGGATACATCCGTATCGATCTCTCCTCTGACGGGATCACTATATCCTTCACATTTTCTTTTATGGAAATGAGGGAGCCTGTTTCGATATAATCATATCTTCCATCCGCAACAAGGTACTTTATCATCTCCCTTGCTGTAGGATACCGCTGAACCTCATCAAATATGATCAGGCTTTTCCTTTCCTTCAGTTCTACCCCATAAACATTCTGGAGCATCATAAAAAGCGTGTTCAGATCATTATTGAACTTCACAAAATAACTTTTTACATCCTCTGAGGTCCGGGCAAAGTCTATCAAAAGAAAGCTCTCATACTCATTTTGCGCAAATTCCTTCACAATGGTCGATTTGCCAACTCGTCTGGCACCCTCGATCATTAGTGCCTCGCTTCCTTCGCACTTCTTCCATTCCAGAAGCTTTTCATAGATCTTTCGCTTAAAAATCAAGGCAGCATCCTCCTTACGGCTGATTTTGCCTTGATTTTATCACTCTTGCCCAAAAAGCGCAACATGATTTGTTGTTAATCTTTGGTGTACGCGCAGTTTCGCGCGGGTATAATCGTTGGTCTATGCGCACTATACAGATCCCTTAAATTGCGACCTTACCTTTAGCAAGAACTGATTTCATCATATCCTCTTTACGGATATCTTTATACCTGTATATCGAGAGAATCAGTCCAAAAAGCATATAATTAACAATATTTCTCGATGTTCCGTGTGATATCATAGGCAAGAAAGAACCTGTCATTGGCAGCAACCCGAAAACTATCATCAAATTGCTTACGCACTGAAAAGCTATTGTAATACCACACGCACACCCGATAATATATCCTAGATTGTTTTTCTGCTTCAATGAAATCCGGAAAACATACATAGAAAGCACAAGCAAGCAGATGATAATTCCCACTACCGCCAGCATCCCGCAGTATGCTGCTATAGATCCAACAATAAGATCATCTCTGTATCCCGGCAATTCTGTCATAATTTGAACAGCCTCATCGCTTCTTCCTATAAGATTGCTATTGGCAAAGACCTCTTTCAGCCTGGTATTGATATAATTCATCCCATTATCATCTGACACGTAGTTCCCGATATTATAACGTGCCATCCAGTTCTCCAATCGAAGTCTCTGATAATCATTGAAATGCATCACCTTGTTAAAACACATTGCCGCCATAACTATCACAACGCATATGAATCCTATAAGCACTGCTTTTTTACTAAACAAGTACCAGTCTTTTCGAATTGCCAAAAATATCAATATCAGTTCAGCAATCAACATAAACAGCATAAATGGAACAGACCAGTCACCATTAATCAATCTGGATACTATCGGCGCGATCCCCCAAAGAAAGATCCAAAGAATGGCTATCTTTCCCTTTCCTCTATATTCATAAAGAATTCCTGCAAATATTGGTAAATATAAAAGAAATATTGCATGAACCGAAACGGAAACGCTACCAATACCTATCCAGCCATTCACTCCATTCACATAGTAACCAAAGGGAATCGAAATCAATGTAATAACCGTAAGAAATATGCCGCCGATTATTCTGCTTTTTCCAAGTAAAACTGTATAGTCCAGGCGATACACAACCAGCATCAATATGACACTAACAAGTATCCCCATAATATGAGCTCTGGAAGTACTGCGCGGAAAATCAGAAAATCCTATCTGTCCCGGATTCATTCCCCGATTGATAAGATAATGAATCACAACGCTCAAAACACTTATGAAAAGAATATATCCTAAAAACCGCCATTCCATATGTGGTCTGTGAATCTTATCCAAATTTATCCCCACGCTTACAGGATCCCCCATATCCTTTACCGCTTTTTCAAGAGCATCATCACGACTCAAACCACCGTTCTCATACACGTCAGCCTGTTCTTCAATATGCGAACGTATCTCATTTGCCACAAAACTCTTCGCATTTTTATCCCTGATCTGCCCTTTAAGGGTATCAATATAATCTTCCATGTTCATTGTCACGTCCTCCTACACAGCATATGCCAGAACATTAGCTACAGCGACAGAATAAGTCTCCCATTCATCCAGTTTTGTTTTCAGGAATTTCCTGCCATCGTCGGTAATGGAATAGTATTTTCGCATTTTCCCCACACCTTCCTGCTCATACGAAGTCAGATAATTCTTAGATTCGAGAGCATGAAGAAGAGGATATAACGTTCCAGCTTTCAATTCAAACACATTCTGCGAACGCGAGCGCAAGGTCTCGATCATTTCGTATCCATACATATCTTTTTCCGATAAAAGCTTCAAAAGCATTGTCCCCATGCTTCCAGACAACAATGTCTTGTCTATATTACTCATATATGCCTCCTATCTGTATATCGAATATCTTTATATAGATATTCTATATATTATATTGATATTCTACATTTGTCAATAAAAAAAATCCCGTGATCATACACCTATTGTGGATGTGATCACGGGCATTGAATCCGGATAATTAATTTACAATCGTTCCGTGCTAAGCTTCCTTTTTCCTCTGATTCAGGATGTAGTTTGCCATTTCAAGATACGGATTCTTGACCTTTGGAGCATTGGCGCGCGCCTCTGCATCCTTAGCATCCATAAACTTACAGAACTCTTCAAAGGTATATCGTTTGCTTCCATTGTCATACATATACCATTTGCTCGCTGCATTGGGATCCTGTTCAAGAAGTCTTTCGCGGGTAGTTTTCTGGTTCTTTCTGAGCTTCTCAATATTCCGCTCGATAATCTCGCCCTGCATCTTAATGAACTCATATCCGTCCATGGCCTTCTTGATCTTACCACTCTCCCAATATTCCTGAATAAGACGCTTCGTGCGTTCTGCTTCGGTTTCTTCCGGGATTTCTTCCGAATCCTCTACGGAGCCTTTCTGTATCCAATCCTTAAAGGACGCTTCGCTGAGTTTGTCTGATAAGAAATCCGACCATTTCTCTTTATCCTTAATAAACTCAGAACTGATATTATTCTGAAATACCCAGTCCATGATCATCTGCGCCTTCTCATATTCTTTATCGTTAAGGAACTCTATCTCCCACTCGATCTCATTGGTTTCGCTATTGGAATAACGTATTCCGTTGGCATCCACGGATACCAGTCCAAGCTCTGTATTCTTTATTTCATCATCCACCATATCCCGGGATGCGAAGAGGTTGCCGGTCTCCTCCAACATTTTCAAAAGGACGGATGAGTCATATTTTTCTTTTGTGTATTCTTTCGTGAATGACACCTTAGAGCCGGATATCGCTTCACTCCAGTTACTCTTTTTTGAAATGGCATCGTCAAGTGATGCATATCCGGTTTTCTTCATAGGATCTATAATCCCATTAAGCACACTGTAGCTGCCAAATGTATATCCCGTTCCTGTGTCATGCGCATCTGCATACTGGCAGTATGCGAACATCTCTACTGCTGAAGCGTGCTTAGGATCTACCTCATTTATATTTACATCAATATCCTGATCACCAACATGAACCCGTACAATAGCATCGTCAGAGCCGGGCTTAAATACTTCTGATGCTGTCATCACATACCTCATGTTTCCGACAGACAGCGTACCCATTCCGTTTAAAGGCGTAACTGTTTCTTCCGGCGATGCCGTGTCCCTGTCCTCTAAGAGCATAGAGAGTTTATCGTCACTCAGAGTATTGTTCCATGCAATCTTCTCAAAGAACTCGTTTATTGCATCAAAAAGCTTGGATGCAAGTTCTGCAAGGGAGGGAGTCACTTCCCGGTACTCCTCTGCATAATCCTTAAGAAGATGAACCCTGTCACCTTTCTCAAAAATGCTGTTAAAATAGCTTGTATCAGTAAATACCATCTTTGACATCAGGTCGGCTGTCTCGTCGGTCTGTCTGATATACATACAAAGCGCAGAAAACTCAGGAAAATCCATCATTTTCGGATCAAGATTATAAGGATCAAACTCTTCCTCTATCTCCTGTCCGTTCTCGTCAATGCCTTTAATCGTATATGTCTTATCTTTTCCGTCAGAATTTATATAAATGCTAAAAGATTTCTCTTCTTCCTGATAGGAAAATACCGTCTGTCCATCACTATCATGAGCAAGCATTTCCTTGGTCTTTATGTTCGCAGTGATGCATCTGGTATATGCCTTTGATTCACCATATGCTCCTATAGGTGACACCCCTTGAATACTTCCGAATTGCAGTTCAGAACTGATATCACTATCAACGCTTGTTCTATTTCCCTCTTCGGTCTGTGATACGCCGGAATCTTCTCTATGAAATGCCAGCATCTGATTCATAAAACTTCCGCCGTTCCCGAAATCAAAGTTTCCGGATCCGTTCCTCACAGAATAATACATGCTCCTATTCTGATACGTTGCTAATCCTGCTATAGACATATGTTTCTCCTTTCTGCGGTTCGTCTGTCGGTCGGAACCGCTCCGCTCCCCTCGAAAGGACCGAGCGACTATTTTTCTCATTTCGTGTATTCACGAAACAACTTCTTTACCATCTGATATCTTGAACGGGGAATTGTGAACACTTCCCCGGTTGATATCGTCATCAAATAGTTTGATACTTCTGTTACATACCGAATATTCACCAAACAACTCCGATGACATCTTATAAATCCATACGGTAAGAGAACCCTCTCGATCTCATCAAGTCTTTGGTATATCCTGAATTGCATCTTTTCCTGTCCTTCAATAACAAAAAACACATTCCTGTGTCCCTCCGTCTGCACATATATAATGCTCTCAGAATCCAAACTTCTCTCACCGCCCACAAATGGGAACGAAACCAAACACATCACCCCTTCTGTTCTTTTTTAAGCAAAAAGCATCTTCTTCAATCAATCCATTGAAAAAGATGCCATCCATAGCCGATATTATTTATGCTGATATAGATATCGGAATCAATATATGCATTTATAACCGCAATGTCACGAACAGACGGTTATATGTAGCGAATAGCCCATAGACTTGTTTTCTTACTGTATCCATTCCCACGTATCACCCGACTGAACGAGGTTATCTTTGGTTATATTTCCTTTGAGGAACATAGTCCAGAATTCTTTTATGCCGGCGAATTTAAGGTTCTCATCATTCTTAAACCCAGCAATAAAGTCCTCGACACGTTTTGCATCATCAGGGTTATCATATTTAAGCTCCCAGCTGGACAACACTTTTCCATTTTGGCACTTTTTGCTGCTGATCCCATCTTTTCCAATGCAAGTGATCGTCCAGACTTTCTCTTTATTCTCTTCCTCATCGACAGAAGCACACTCGGTTGCGCCCCTCGTAGAAGACACGCCTACAGTCGTACTATCTGTCAACTGTACTTCCTGTAGCTTTGACAGGGCATTTATTTCCATCTTTTGTGCTTCATTTGCAGTCATCAACACGGTCTGATCATCAGTCTTAAGTTTCTTTGTCCAGTTCTTTTCGTGATCAACGCCCTCTTCAGTGGAAACTCCCTCCGCTTCACCTTCTTCAGACTTGCCCGGCGCAAACCCGCTTGCCACAGCCAAAGCTGCCGAAGATGCAGCCATTGTTCTCATCTCGGGATCTGCTTCCAAAGCCGCCTTCTGGGCTGCTTCATCCTGCATTTCCTTCATCTGCCTCTGACGTTCTTTAAAAGCGTCAACATACTTGTCAACACCCTCAATCATCTTGTCCCATTCCTCGACAGACATATCGCGCCAGTCTTTTTCCTCTTTCAGATCCTGCGCTGATATTTTATGAGCTTCCTCAAAGTCCTTGATCGCATCAGATAAACTTTCTTTTTTTGATGCTGTATTACTATAATATGTACTAACGCCACTATAAGCACCAACTCCTGCTATCCCCATCTTAGCTCCTTTCCGCGACCACTCTGTTTTCAATGGCCATATTGATTCTAAATAAGGTCATAGTCGAAAAGACAGAATTTACATCCTCTTCATTATTAGCTGCTTCATCTTCGTGAATTTCCTGTTGCTCGTCAGCTTTATCTGTTACATCTTCCACAGTCTCGATTTCTTCCTCATCAAGCTCATTGAGCTTCTTTGTACAATGATTGTACTGAGCGATAGCTCTCATTATCGCATTAAGATCAGCCGGCGTGAACATTCCGGCCGCCTTTGACAGATCCCCCAGGTTATCCACATTTACCTTAAGATTCCCACCGCTTGGGAGGCTTATGTTTAAAACATTCTTCGGATTTGACATATCTCCAAGGCATATGGAGTTTCTCTTATAATCACAGACAAAAATCACTCCGTTATACTCAATAAGTCCATCCTTTGCAAGATGGCTATATGGGCATTTTTGCTGTTTTTCTCCAAGAATCTTTGAAAACGCAGAACTCTTTTCAGAAGATTCAGCTTTTCTTTCACCTTGAAATGACAACGAATCAATACCCAATGTTTTTTGAATCTCATCTATTCCCATATTTGTCCTTTCCGCAGTCGATCTGTCAGTTACGACTGCACCGCTCCCCAGAAAGGTCCGAGCGGTAAATATCAGAGTATATTGCTATTTATAAAGAACATATTGACACCGGTAAATGTCTGTAGCCTAGTATAATCAGCAATACTTAGTTTACGCTGTTCTTCTTCCAAAAGTCTTCTTCGTTCGTTCGCAGTTGCCTGGCTCTTTTCGAAATTAGCTTTCCTTTCAGCGGCTTCTTTTGCGCGTTTCTCCCTGTTGATACGATTTACTTCAGCTACACGCTCTGGCGGATCTTCAGCTCCACATATATATGTCACACTCCCATCTTCATGAACAACGCAACCGCAAGATTGGAATTTGAGCCCCATAGCTGCTGCTTCCATTTCGTATTTGGGGATATTGTTAAAGAAATAATCAATCTTGCCCTCGATTTCAGCAGCTTTCTTCGGATTCTCCGCCATCTTCGTAAGTATATTCGGAGCTATTACAACGTCAGTTCCACTCATCATACTACTGCCTACTTTATCTAGACTCTTTTGATCCTTTCCTATGCTTTCTACGCGGACCACACCATACTTTTCCTTTAGGTGTTGCATATAGGCTTCTTCCTGTGTCATATTATCGACATCGGCAATTCCTTGACTTTCTGGTACACCTCTAATCTGCTCTTGAAGAGTTGCTATAAATGAGCCACCTGAAAATACACCTTGTTTTGCAGACAGAACTGCTCGCTCCGATTGCTGAATAGAAGATACCCCAGTGTAGTACGCCATAAACGCAGTACCGCCCATACTTGCTATATTCATTTTTCCTCCTTTTACGTATTTAAATAACCCTACCTGAGCTTGTCGTCCAACCAAATTCTCTCATAACTGCCACCGATTTTGTCCACCTCGCAAGTTAGCGACTATATCATTCTTCAGCTGACCTTTTGGGAAACTCAATATCAAATATGTCTTCTCCGTATGGAATATCAAACTTTCTGTCTTCATTCATGGCATATTCTTTTCCACCAACCTTAATAACCGTTCCCACCTCATATTCATTAAACAAAGCGCTGCCTCTTTTCGTAAACATATCGTAAACTGCATCATACTCGAATTTCCTAACAGCCACCCCTGCATTTCCATTGGAATAAAAGTAATCCTGCTTCCTTGAACCACTTTCCACAGAAAAGAATCCCTCTTTGATTCCGGCATCATTCAGAAACTGTTTCTGTTCAGTAGCACTATAGTATAAACCTAAATATGTTCCATCCTTTGACAGCATATTCCAAAATTTTGTTATTCCAAAGCTTTTACTGTTTTGTCTTCCAGAAATAAGATCAGAATATGGCTGAGTAAGCCTGTCATGATCGCATGAAAAAGTATGTGTATTACCTTCTGTATCGATATATTTGTAATACTGTCCGTTATCAAAATGAATTACGTTATTTTTTGCCTTTATCTGTGTGCACCATTTGGGATTAACTGCCGGAATATCCTTTTTTAAATATTCTGTGCCATTTACTTTAATCGAATTAACCGATTCACCATGATTCTTATGGATTCCCATGTACCCAAAATTGATTGTATCAATCACAGATTTTGATATACTGGATCTTGCACTATTCTTAGAGTAAGTAAAGCTCGGTTGTATTACCCCTTGAATATATTCATCTCGGCATTTTTTCGTCAGAGCATTATTATGTTTAGATACCCCAGTCCGATTACTACCAGTCAAAATCATCTGACCAATCCTCATACTTGACTGACCATTTATTCTCATAAATACTGCCTCCCACCATATGATTTATTAAAGACTACAAAGATCGTGAAATCTCCTTGTCACTTTTCTTATCTGTACAAACGTTTTGCATACCGCAATAGTCAATACAATATTATTAAAGAAGCCTGCAAAAAGCCTCACCGCTCCCTGGAAAGATCCGAGCGGTAAATAGCATTTTTTACAGATAATCTAAAAGATTCGTCCATCTATTGATGTTCTTCCAATTCCTATCATTATTCAGTTCTAATTCAAGCTGTTGCTCAAACCAACTTCTGTAATCAACAATGGTATTCTCATTTGCATCAGGCATCCTGTGTTGCAAGTATAAATGTGCCACTATCAAATCGGGCGCAGGGTTTTCGATTTTACCTTCGGCTTCCAAATGATACAGTCTTACCGACAGATCAACCATATTGCAGGAGGAAGCATTTACTTTCTCGGCATCAACGATTCTTTCCTCCTCTTTCCCGTTATCATATTTTAGTTTGACGGTATACTCTGACGTACTCCCTTCGTTTCTGTATACCTCAGCACTATATCCAAACTGTCCATCATGCCAATGCCATACCGGTTTTCCGGTACAGGATTGACTGTGTGATTCAGAAACGCTCCTGGCTTTATCAGCATCATCCAACTTGTTCTGAACCACATCAGCAAACGAAGTCGATGTCTGTTTCTGTTCAATATCTGTTCTCCGGGTATAATTCCCGGTTATCATGCCATAATTACCTATCCCAATTGCATTCATAAAAACTCCTTTCAGCACTCACCCGAGCGACTATGTTATATTACGCCCCTACTGAAAATGTCGGCATACTGTCATATACTTCCGTGAGCGGACTCCAGTTCTTTAGATCAAAACCTTCATCATCTTCATCTTCTGCGTCGGAAAATACATCTCCACTCTCCCTGTTCTTCTTATCGCCCTCCTCAACAGTATTCGGAAGCTTTTCATATGCACCCGATTTATGAAACTCTGTTGAGATCCGGTTTACTGCTGCATAAATGTATTCCCTGTCAGGATCATTCTTTGAAATACCGCTTAATGACGCAGATATGATACTATCAGCCTCTTCTTTGCTCTTAGCGTGCTTTAGCTGTTCTTCTATAGCTTCTGCCATTCTCTGAACCCTCATGGCATGAGCATACATGATAGGATTTGTTTTTCTCAAATAATCTAGTTCCTTCTGAGACAGCTTGTTTCCAGATTTAAGTTTTGCCATAATCCGGGCATCCATCTTTGCACGGTCTTCTTCAGACATTTTTTCTACATCATTTCCGCTTTCTATGATGTACTGTGCCAGTTCCTTTGTACTTGTGATCTTTTTCGGTTCTTCTTTCTTAGTATTAAGGCAAATAGTCATATGGTATCTCCATAAGAGTCTTCACTTACTCAAAAAAACGAAGGCGTATCTTTCTACGAATATCAATCCATTGAAAAATACGCCTCCATGGCTACTTATTATATCGGTCGTATTACCATTTTTCTTAATCTCAAACACCTATATATCACAGCAATGTCACGAATAGACGGTAAATGTCTTAATGAGTCATCATCTGCATCTCCTGCAGCCCTTCATGGTATTCTTTCCTTTCCATAAACTGCTTCTCCTGAAGCTTTTCCATGTATTCCTTATGCTCCATCCGTCTTTTATACAGAGCCTCTTCAGTTGCTTTATC
>Ga0310690_10006388_pt1 | contig 15504 bp, 7 predicted proteins | sample AusTroGonzalo_MG_2_FD_207661 | JGI IMG/M metagenome (GOLD analysis project Ga0310690, IMG submission 207661) | Bovine rumen microbial communities from tropical cattle in Woodstock, Queensland, Australia - Gonzalo_04 (v2) (version 2) | ecosystem: Host-associated > Mammals > Digestive system >... | reverse complement strand
GTATATAATTTTTTGAACGGAACTGAGCAAGCACAAGTGACCAATGCCGCTACGCTGTTGAACGCCGAAGCTGCCTACGATGTAGCCGTTCTGATTGACGCGATTGGTACGGTGGAGAACACTGCTGAATGCAAGACGAAGATTGATGCAGCCCGCTCGAATTACAATGCCTTGACCGCAGACCAAAAAGCGATGGTGGGCAACTACAGCACGCTGACCACAGCCGAAGCAGACTATGCCGTATTGGATGCAAAGGGCAAGATTGCCGCTATCGGCACGGTAACCGCAGAGAGCAAAGCGGTCATAGATGCTGCGCGTGCTGCATTCGAGGTGCTAACCGATGCCGAGGAAGCACTGCTGACTGCTGCCGAACTCGAGACCCTGCAAGCCGCAGAAGCTGCTTATGCCGCATTGGCACCGAGTACAATTGAGTTCAAGGAAAAGGACGGAGAAACGAATGTTGACTCGAAGCAAGAAGCTATCTATTATCCCGAATTGCCTGCAGGAACTAATACCTGGCAGACCATAGAGAAAAACGTCTCCGAGGACAAAACCATCGTTATCAAGGCGGTGAATAATGATTAACGATTAATCCATAATAGTTAATCTTTCAGCTCGGTGGGATTGGTTTCCCGCCGAGCTACTAAAAACAAACAAAAGGAAACCTCAGACTCCTCTATTAAGCGGTTAACGGAAAAACGAGAAGCGTCTCATTCGTGAGGCGCTTTTTTTGTGCCCGCTTTCGACTTTTGACTTTCGACTTTCGACTTTTTTGCAAAAAAAATTTGCATATCTCAAAAAAAAGCAGTACCTTTGCAGCGGATTTTGAAATTTATTAAAATATAGCATACCAATTAATAGCTATATTATAAGATAGATTACAGAAATGTCAAAGAGTACAATGGCAACCCATTTGCCCCGTAGAGCAGAGCAAAATCTACGGATAGCAGGCGAACAGATTCGTCTGGCACGATTGCGTCGGGATTTAAGTATTGCGCAGATAGCCGAGCGGGCTATGTGCAGTGAGTTAACCGTTATGCGTGTGGAGCGCGGTACGCCGACTGTGGCTATCGGCATTTATCTCCGTATACTCTTTGCCTTGGGGTTGGATGAGAGTATCCTGTACCTCGCCAAAGAAGACGAGATAGGGCGTACATTGCAAGATCTGGATTTGAAACATCGTCAACGGGCGTCAAAACGCGACTGAATTTATGCGATACATTCAAGTAGAAATAGAAGCGCAAGCCTTCCCGCAAGCAGAGCGAGTGGGTACTCTGGGCTACGATATGATACGCGGCAACGCAGCGTACCTATGGGAGTTTGAACCTCAATGGTTGCAGAATCACCGACTAACTAAACTGAGCGGTGATCTGCAGAACGCAGGAGGACCGCAATACGGATCGGAGCGTTTGTTTGGTTTTCTGCAAGATGCCATGCCGGATCGGTGGGGACGACGGTTGATTGATAAGCGGGAACGGCTATTGGCCGCCCAAGAAGGACGTCCGGCTAAACATCTGACGGATATGGACTATTTGACGCAGATTGATGACACAACGCGTATGGGCGCACTTCGCCTACGCGAAGGCGAACAATTAATAGGTGTCGCATACGCGGATACTCCGGTGCCGCCCTTGACGCATTTGCGTGAGTTTGTCGATATGGCGCAAGCCTATGAACGGCAGGACCAACAAGGTGGTTCTATCCGCGATGAATGGTTGCTCAATCTATACCGGCAAGGTTCTTCTTTAGGTGGTGCGCGGCCTAAAGCCAGTGTGCGCGATACCGATGGTTCTCTTTGGATAGCCAAGATTCCGTCCGTCAACGACGAGTACGATGTAGCTTTATGGGAGTTTTGGGCGCATCAGATGGCACGCTTAGCGGGCATAGAGGTCCCGGAAATGCGATTATTACCTTTGCCCGGACAAAAATTCCATACGCTGCTATCCAAACGCTTCGATAGAAACGGCGAACAACGTATCCATTTTGCTTCCGCGATGACGCTTTGCGGTCTGCATGATGGTGCTGATGCAAATACCGGAAACGGATACCTGGATATCGTAGATGCCATTATCGGAAACATCGGTTTTGCCAATCCGCAAGAAGCGCTTGAACAGTTATACCGCCGTGTCGCGTTTTCAATAGCCATCCGTAATCACGATGATCATTTTCGCAACCATGGATTCCTGTTGACGGAAAAAGGGTGGGTTTGGTCTCCTGCTTATGATCTCAACCCTTCGGATTTCAATACGCAGAGCCTGCTCATTTCGCGCGAAAGTAATGACTCTTCTTTAGAGGTGTTGTTATCCGCTGCAGGGGATTACATGTTGAGCGTTGACCAGGCACAACGGATTATCGACGAAGTGCGCAAGGCCATGACCCGGGGACGCCAAATAGCTCACCAATGCGGCATCTCGGATGCGGCATACTTTGTATATAATTTATAGATATAGATTTTTTAGCCCCAACTTTTTTCCATTTTCTTCATATTTCCTGTCCAAAAATTTGCATATCTCATTTTTTTGTTGTATCTTTGCACCAGATTTTTAAAACTCCATACTAACTATTTAATCACCCCTTAAACACTCCACCAACCCCGAATCCCGCCGAAATGCAGGCAAAATAGGACCCGCGTCCAGCTTGTCCTAGACCATGCTTAAAATGTATACAACCTAACAAACATAATACCAACATATTACATGCCATGTCTCGACACTTAAAAACTTGCATAATTTCCCGTTTAACGCCCATCGTTGACCATTACGTTCAACTTCCTCCCAAATCCGCTCCACGCGCTCGTGGAGTGCGCTATTTCCGTCTCGTCACCATGTATACCCGATACAGCGGAAAAATCAACACCTTCAAAGAAGGTCGCAAATACCGTAAACATATCATAGGACGTATGGCTCCTGAACATAACGGCCTCGTTCAACTCTATACCTACCACTTCCCCAAAACCTGGTCTGCTGCTTGCGTAGCCAATCGTGAACTTATCAAGGAGGCCCAACGTCGTGCACATGCGCTTGAGCATAACTACTCACCTGTTGCTCTCGAATGGAGAATCCGTTTCTTCAAGCATTATTTCCGTGTCTTCAGAGGCGGTTTTGACCCTGAACCCGGCTTGGGTCGTTATTCTCGTTTCTATCAATATGTCTTTGTCTCCATCTACCGTGACCTCAAAGCCCAACAACAAACTCAAACTACCTCAAACGATCTTAAACAATATCAAACAAACGTCGAAGACGTCACCTTCGAACCAATCGAGCAGCGTCCATTTTCGACAGATACTATCCGCCTTTTTCCGCGTCCTCTTTTGCTCCATCCCACCGCTGCTCACCGTGTCTTCCTCGAACCACCGCCTCCTGACCCTGCAACATTCGAGTTTTACCCATGAAGGCCTACTACTGGATGGTCTACGGCGACGAGTACGATGAACAACATTCGTAATAGTCGAAAGTCAAAAGTCGAAAGTCGAAAGCAAAGAGGCGAAAGCAGGAAAAGCGTCAGAAATGGCGCTTTTTTTGTTATGTGGAATAATTGACACACAAGAGCAGTATGTGAAAAAAATGACACAAAAAAAGGTAGTTTGCGTAAAAAAATGCCTATTTAGGGTAGTTTGCGTAAAAAAATGCCTATATAGGGTAGTTTGCGTAAAAAAATGCGCGTACGTATTGCATATGTCATTATTTTTTTGTACCTTTGCCGCCGAATTATATTTCGCGTGTACGTAACTATGAATCAATAAAATTTTAATGTATATGAGAAAGCACATTTTTTCCCTTTTGTTGGCAGTATGTATGGTATTCCCGATGTCGATGATGGCATGGGACAGTGAGCCCGATGCAGAAGGACTGTATGACGGGTTGTATGACCGTCCGACGTATTTTCAAGATTGGTTGCAACCGAGCGCATGGCCGAACTGTATGTTCTGCTTCTGCGATGTGCAGAAAGACGGCGAACGGGTGCCGAGTTATGAGATCGCGGTGTATGATCAGCATGATGCCTTGCGCTGCTGCGACCGGAGTCTGGCGAAGCAGGATCATTACTGCGTGCTGACGATTTGCGGCGAGGAAGGAGATACGTTTCATTTTCGGGTATTGTACGGCGATAATTTCGCATATCCGTATGTATCGGATGTAGAGGACGTAGCCGTACCTTTTGAGACCAATGCCAAGATAGGCTCGAAAGAGAAACCGTTTGTGCTCCCTATCCAGGAAGGAACGCCGACGGACTTGGAAGAGGTTACGGGTTACGGGTTACCGATTACGGGGAAGATTATCCGCAACGGTCAGCTGTTTATCCTCCGCGACGGAAAAACGTATAGCGTCACGGGAGCAGAAGTCGAAAGTCAAAAGTCAAAAGTCGAAAGAATTTTAAAATAATTATACTATGAAAGCTTTTAACGGAATTCGCACATGGAGCTGGCGTTTACTGGTCTGTATGTGCCTGGTATGTGCAGCCTCCAACGCGCTGGCAACAGATGCGATCACGGATATCATCCTCTTGGGCGCCAAGCAAGGCAAGGGTGGTCCACTGAAGAACTCGTACCGCGAGCAGGGTTGGACCGTCGTGGACAAGGACCTGAACGACAATGCCGGCGGTTGGGATGTGTATATCGCCTACAAGACCTCCGCGGATGCCGATCCCGAGACCGGATATATCACGGATATATGCGTGTCAACCAGTAAGGAGAACAGGAAAACGTATGAAGGTCGTACGTACTACCTCGCCGCCACGAATAGCGGTTTTAACGGCGACCTGAACCGGGATGCCGGCGGTGCCGATATATGGGTATATTATACCCGTGATCACCAGAACCATACGACCTACGGCGGTACACAGCGTGTGATCACCAAACTGAGTACGACCAAAGAGAAAGACGACGGTTATTCGAGCACCGCTGCGGTCAACTGGCGATGGACCGATAAGTATTCCGGAAACGCGGACGTGAATGAGGATGCCGGAGGCGACGATATCTATATCCAGCAGCATTTCTCGACCCAGACCCTGACGGTGAGAGAGGCTCCGAAGGCAGCGGAGAATATCGTCTTTGACGGTACTCCCCAATTCCTTGTGGCTAACCATCCGAGCGGTAACTTCGGTACTATGAAATACCGCGTAGGCAGTGCGAGCGCATGGTCAACCAATCTTCCCCGAGCTACGCATGTCGGTACCTATACCGTGGAGTATTATCTGGACGGAGGTATTTACGCCAATAATAGTGAGACGGGCAGTATCAAGGCTACCATCAATCCACCTGTCTTCAGTGCTGCTTCGCTGGATGCGGTCTTCAATCAGAGCGAGAAATCCGTCAGCTTGTTTTGGTCGGTAGGGGCTATACCCGGCGGGTATAACGATTTTAAGTGGGTGCTCTATCGCGGCAACACCAAAATCGCTACCCTCACTCCTTCTGTACGGTCGTATTCGGATAAAGGCTTCGAGAATGAGAAAATAGAGACGTATACCCTCTATTATGTCTCGAATACATGGGATATCAATACGAAAAACGAGGATGCCGCTATCTCCAAGGCAGTGGATTGTACACGCCGTGTACCGGTTAATAATTTCACGGCGACTTCTTATACGAACTATATTGAACTGACCTGGACTTCTGATGGTTTCCCGGAGGGGTTCGGCAATAAATTCAATATCTATGTGGATAACGAGACCTCTCCGGCTTGTACAATCGTGCCGACGGATCATCAGGTATCTTTCACTTGGCAGCACCGTACAACGGCGGATCATACGGACCGCCAGAACAAAGTGGATGCCGAGACCGGTGTGCCTTATACCGAGGAACCACTCAACGGATGCCAACCGCATGACTACCGCATAGAAGGTGTGATCGGAACTACGAAGTTGAATGAAGCATCCGTGTCGAAAAAAGCCATCGGTCAGGGAACGCTTTTCTATAGTTTCGAAGCTGAGAAGGGTGTCTATCCGGGGATTGTCAAACTGAACTGGCATGTCAACCAGCAGCAACCTACGTTGACCTCCAAGACCTATATCATCGACCGCCGTATCGCGGAGCGTGCCGATGACCGCTGGACAACTATCCACCGCATGAACAGTGCCGAGGAGTATGTCTCCTATACCGACGAGACCCCGCTGCCGGGTATCTATTACGACTATCGTGTGACCGTACAGGACAAATGTGATGACGGTACCGTCTTCAATAACGAAATCACCGATATCGGTTTTGCGCACACGACCGGTACCGTCAGCGGACGAGTTACCTATGGTACGACCGGTACCGCAGTCTCCGGGGCGGATGTGGTCGCTGTCAAAACCGGTGAGTCTGCAGACGGCTCCAACGACCAGTATTACTCCATCCATTTCTCGGATAGCACCGGCGCTGTGCTCTGGGAGTATCCCTCGGAGACCTATTCGGCAGAGCTGCTTAGCGGTGATTTCTCGATCCAGATGTGGATGTATCCGGAGAAATCGAGCAACAGGTCATTTATCTTTTTCGCGGATAATATTTTCCTTGGCATGGCTCAGGGAGGCGGATTGAAGTTCTACGGCGGAGACCGTACGGGTGCGAACTCTTATGATTTCGAAAGCCTGACTATAGCCCCGGAAGCATACAGTTTCCTGACCCTCACCCGGACCGGTTCGACTTTGACTGCCTATGTGGTAACGGTGGACCAGAACGGTTCTGTGGTCCTCAATAAGGCAACGAAGACCCTGACCACCGAACTCGTGCCGATTGCAAATGCGTTCCTTTCGGTCTTCAACATCAATACCAACGAGTTCCTCCGGCTCGGCTATTTCCAAGGCTATATCGATGAGTTCCGTCTTTGGAAAAAATGCCTCACGGAGCAGGAGATTCTGGAGAATTTCGACCACCTGCTTGTCGGCAACGAGAAAGGTCTGGAGACTTATTGGACCTTTGATGAGAACCTGCGCAACGTGTTCTTTGACAGCTCGCGCGAAGGAACGCTCTATCACCAGCATCATGGTCGTATCGGTAACAATGCGGAGAAAGCGACCCTGACCCCTTCTGCCTTGGCTCTGAAGGCGAAGACCGACCAGGACGGTAACTATATCATCCGCGGTATCCCGTTCTCGGGTGAAGGTGCGACCTATTCGATCGTGCCGACCTTCGGCGTGCACCGCTTCAACCCGACCCAGCAGTTACGCTATATCGGCAATAACTCGCTGGTTCATAACGGTGTGGACTTTGATGACGTGAGCTCTTTCCGCGTACGCGGTGTCGTGTATTACGAGCATACGACGATTCCGGTTCAGGAAGCGTATATCTACATCGACGGCACGATTGCCTCCAAGGACGGCAAGGCCGTGCAGACCAATGACTACGGTGAGTTTGAGGTGAGTGTGCCGATAGGAGACCATTTTATTTCTGTCGAGAAGCAGAATCACGTTTTCCTCAACGGCGGCCGATATCCGGCAGATCCGGACGGAGTAGGCGTACGGCATACCTTTGACCAGGAGATAAGCGGGCTGACGTTCTACGACCAGACGAAGGTGACGGTGGCGGGACGTGTAGTAGGTGGCGATATCGAGCATGAGAAACCGCTTGGTTTGGGCGTAAGTATAGCGAACATCGGTCAGGCCAAACTCCGTATTGAGCTCTCTAACGAGAACGGTTATCTGAACGCTGTCACACCGGATGAGAGCAGTACGGCTGTGTCCTACGATATCAACCCGGATACGATGCGGTACGAGACAGCAAGCGGTAAGGCATACGTGCCGGGAAAAAAGAACTATATCGTGGTGGAGACCGATCCGAATACCGGCGAATGGATCGCCGAACTGCTGCCGCTCAAGTATGACGTGACGGATGTGACCTTCCCGTTCCGTCCCGAGAGTGCCGCGATCACGAAGAATGATTTCAGCTTGCCGGTGATCGATGCGACCAAACCGATGGCTATCTATGCGGATTCCGTGCAGGAAGAGAACGGCGAGTGGCGCAAGTTCGAGTGCATGGCAGCTGTGAAGATGGAGTATAAGACGACTTCGGTGATGGATGTGGTGGAGAATCAGGACGGTTCGTACGGTATGAGGTCGTATCTGGCGAAGGATATCAACGGCAATGAGCACGAGATTCCCCTCTACCGCTGCGATGAGAACGGCAATGTCGAACTCGATGCCAACGGCAAGGTGCAATACACCTTCGGTTATCCGGTGTATGAAGAGTTGGGTTCCTACTCCTATCGGATCTATGCGTATGAGCGGTACACCAATTATGACGGCAGCGACCCTGTGTCATTCGATGTGCCGCTGGCGGGTAAAAATGTGACCATTAAGAACCAGTTCGCTTCCACGACCGCCGTTTCCACCAAAACGGACACCACTGAATTGGGCGAGAAATTCTATGTGACAGATGAGAAGTTTGAGTTGGATGACGACGGAAAAGCGATTTACCGGTTCCAGGTCGGGTTCCCCAATATCGTATCGCCGTTTACCCGCAGCATGTCCATCAGTTATGACAACAACGGCACGGAGATGAGTTGGCGCAACGAACCGTTTGAGGTCATTGTCCTGGGTGTAATTCCGACAGGCAATAACTTCGTCACCAAAGGTCCGGACAAGGTGTTGATGGTGCTTCGTGACCCGCCGGGTTCGGATTCTAAAACGACATGGCGGAAAGGCACTTCGGTGACCGACACCGAGACCGACAGTTACAAGTGGAATACCGAGGATGGTGTGAAGACCACCTTCCGCTTGGGCGCGGAGTTGAAACAAGGTGCAGGCGCAGGTGTGATGGTGATAAGCAGTATGAGCTCCACGGCGGATATAGTAGTGGGTGCCAATTATATAGAGCGCCATATCAATGCCAATACAGACGCTACCACGATAACCTCCCTCCGCGATATATCGACCAGCAGTTCGTCGGAGTTCGTCGGCGCTGTGGGCGATGTGTTTATCGGCAAATCGCAAAACCTGCTTTTCGGTATCTGTTACGGCGTAAACATCGCTGTCCAAAATAATGTGCCGGTACTGCTGCGGGATACCTCCGTCACGATGGGGGAAGAGTTTGATACATTCTTCAGTTACGATCAGTTCTTCATTCGCGGAACGATGCTCCCGAACTACGCTAAGTTGCGCAATAACTTGCTGCAGCATGTAGATAATATCGATGCGGTAGCCCGTCCGGCGAGCGGCGAGGACCCGATCTATGTGACGACCCTCAGTCCCGATGACCCGCGGTACGGAACGAGCAATAACGATACAGAGGTCTGGGGCAATCAGGCGGTAGAGATATCGAAGATGAAAGACGGTCGGTATATAGGTCCGTCCTATACGATGTTGATTCCAATGGATGGCCCGCAGAGCAAGACGGGTTATCAGGATATGGTCAATTTCTACAACGCGCAAGTGAAGACATGGGAAGATCGCTTGTCAGAGAACGAGCAAGAGAAAGTAGAAGCGATAGCCAACAGATCGGATAAACTGATCGGAAACTACTCTTTCTCCGCAGGAACGACGATCACGGAGTCTACGTCCACAACCGGTTCACATGTGCACACGCATGAGCATATGCACGGACTGAATTTTACCGTTTCTGTAGAGTCCGGTTACGGCACAAACGGCTTCGGATTCGGTATATTAGGACATACGGATCACGTTTTTGAATGGACCGATGTGGATGGAGATGCAAAAGATTCCGTCGAGGCGTTCACTTATACCTTGGCGGATGGCGACTATGCCGACTATCTGACAGTCGATGTGCTCAAATCCGACAAAGGCAGTCCTATCTTCGTCACCCGCGGCGGTGCTACCAGTTGTCCGTACGAGGATCAGGATACCACCTATTATTACGAGCCGGGAACGGTTATTTCCGGCAAGACGATGCAGATCGAGAAACCGGAGATAGAGGTGCAGACCCCGATCGTGACCGGTATTCCGGCAGGCGAGGCGGCTACCCTCAAGATCAATATCCGCAATAACTGCGAGGTGGGTTACAAGGTAGTTTATGATATCAGAGTAAGACCGGAGTCCAATCCCGACGGTTTGGAGGTGCTGATGGATGGTGTGAATCTGAACCGTACTACGTCTGTCTTTGTCAAACCGGACGAGACGATGGTCAAGACGCTCAGTGTGCGTCAGACCAATCCCGAGGTGCTCAGTTATGAGAATATCACCCTCCGTCTGGCTTCTCAATGTCAAAACGACCCGCAGCTGCCGCGAGGCGACATAGCCGACCATGCGACCTTCTCCGTCTATTTCCAGCCTACCTGCTCGGATATCAAACTCGAGAGTTCGCATACGCTCGTCAATACCGATACGGAGACCCCGATGACGCTGTCTATGAGCGGGTATAACTACTCGATGGCGACGCTGAAGGGTGTTAGGCTACAGTACAAAGCCGAGAACGATGCGGACTTCCGCACTATCCGGGAATATGTGAAAGACCAGTCGCGTATCGATGCTGATCCGTCTCTCGAACTCTTGGTACCGCTGGAGGGAACGGCGAAACTGAACTACGTGCTTGATCTGCGAAGCGCTGACTACGCGGATAAGGCCTATATCTTCCGCGCTGTCACCGTTTGTGACCAAGGCGGCAAAGAGGTGCTGAACGAGAGCGAGGAGATTCGGGTTGTCCGCGATATGAGCCGTCCTGCGCTGATCGCGACTCCGAGTCCGTCGAGCGGTGTGCTGTCGTTCGGCGATGACATCCTGATTACCTTCAACGAAGATATACAAGGAACGATCCTGACGAAGCCCAATAACTTCGACGTGACCGGTATCCTGAACGAGAGCGAAGTAGCGCACGACGTGGCGCTCAACCTCGCCGGCGATGCGGTCAGCAAGACCGACGCGACGATTGACCTGAGCGGACGCTCGTTCGCCTTCTCGCTATGGCTTAACTACAGCACGGACGGTACCTTGCTTACTCACGGAACAGCGGAGCATCCTTTCCGGCTGGCTATAGAAGAGGGGTATCTGGCGGTGACGGTTGCAGGCGAGAAGACCCTCTCAACAGCGAAACTCCCTGTCGGCAAATGGATCTATCTCCATGTCAGCTATAACGGCGAGACCCATGTGCTCAATGCCGGATACGCGCAGGATGATTTCTCCAAGATCCTGATTGATAACAAGACGACGGAGGCGTATGACGGTCACGGAGCGATCACGATGGGCGGCAACGGTTTGACCGCACAGGTGCAGGAACTGGTTCTTTGGAACGGCACGCGCTCGATGGCGGAGGCACAGAGTACGATGTACACTACCAAGACCCGCTATACGCAGGGACTGCTCGGTTACTGGCCGTTCAATGAGGGACATGGCACGGTAGCGACCGATATTGCCCGTTCGCGCTACATGACGCTGCCGTCGCAGAACGCATGGTGGATCAACGGAGCCAACTACGCTTTGGCGCTGGACGGTACGCAACAGGCTGTCGTTAATATCGGCGCCCTCAACACGACCGTCAACGAGGACTACCTGATTGAGACCTGGTTCAAAGCCGATGCGGCACAAAACGCTGCGGCTACGCTGCTGGCAACTAACGATATGGCGGTTCGCTTGAACACGAACGGATACTTGGAGATGCAGATTAACACAAACACGGTTGAACGGCTGCGCAAGGACCTGCGTGACGGTCAATGGCACCACTTGGCGCTGAACGTCCTCAAGAGTACCGACGGAAGTGCGATATGCTATGTGGACGGCGAACCGTGCAGTCAGATTGCCGCATCGGTAGTGCCGAATCTCAGCGGTGCACAACTGAAGCTCGGACAAGGTCTCAAGGGCGCTATCGACGATATCCGGATCTGGAAAGCACGGCGTACGGCCGATGTCATCAAGCAGAACCGGTATATCCGCATGGCGGGCAATGAGGCAGGTCTCGTGGCATACTATCCGCTGGAGAAATGGATGCGGGATGAATACAACCTGGTGGTTTCTACTCCTACTTTCGAGGATAGGGTGTCGAATAATACGCTTGAAGCCCCGGATGCCTTGTCGGCTCTCAATACGGCGGCCCTGCAACCCGCACCCAAAAAAGAGAACGTACAATTCAACTTCGTGGCCAGCGAGCGCCAGATCAAGATTAACATCGACGAGGTGCCGGCCAAGATTGAAGGATGTAACATCTCCATCACCGCCAAACGTGTCAAAGATAGCCATGGCAACGAGGCACAACCGATTACCTGGAACGTCTATGTTCAGCAGAACAAACTGAGTTGGAACCCGTCGCAGGTAGTGATCACCAAGACCGGCGTGCAGCAGGCTACCTTCTCCGCCGATATCGTGAACTACAGTTCGCAGAGCGAGGTTTGGAGCATCAGCGGCCTGCCTACATGGCTACGCGTCAATGCCGAGAGCGGTACCCTGATGCCGCTGGCATCGCTGTCACTCACCTTCACCGTGGATGAGAGCCTGCCTATCGGCACGTATGCTGCCACCGTCTATCTGACCGGTTCGCAGAACATCGCCACACCGCTTAACATCACCGTTTCAAGCGAAGGCGAGGTACCCGACTGGAGCGTGACACCGGGCGAATCGACCATGACCGTTGTGGGCGTACTTACTATTGACGGCATCCAAAGCAGCGATACACGCGATATCATCGCCGCCTTCAACGGCAATGAGTGCGTCGGTTTGGCGAATCCGCAGTACATGAGTCGCTTCGACAGTTACATGGTGCTGCTCACCATCTACGGTCAGCAGGCAGCTACGCTGAGTTACAAGATCTATGACGCAAGTACGGGTACGATCTATCCGTCCGTCAGCGCATCCAACGAACAGGCGTATACCTTCGGCAGTGACAAGAGTATCGGTTCGTTCACGAGTCCGGTTGTCTTCACGCCGCTCAATGAGATCGAGCAAGACCTGTCGCATAACCGCGCGTCATGGAAATGGTTCTCGCTCTACGCGCAGCCGAAGGTGAATGAGGTAAGTGCCGTCTTCAAAGATGCACTCGATGCCATCGGCGTTGTGACCAACGGTGCCCAATCCGTGATGGACTGGTACGGGACCTTGACCTCTTTCAGTTATGACAAGATGTACAAACTGGAGGCTGTCAAACCGTACGAGCAACGGTTCGTAGGTACTCCGACCGACCCGACGCAGATCGATATCACCCTCAAGGCGAACGGCTGGACCTGGATCGGTTATCCGGCACAGGCGACCAACTCGCTCGATGCGGCGTTCGCGGGTGCTGAACCGCTGGACGGCGATATGGTGAAGAACCAGTCTTCGTTCGCACTCTATACGGGCGGCGAATGGCTCGGTACGCTCAATACGCTCCAACCGGGCGACGGATATATGTATCAAAGCAATGCAAGTACGGATAAGGTCTTCCGCTTCCCGAAACCGGTGGTTGTCGGTCGTAACGCGGCGCCGCGTATGGAGAACGAGGAGACCGAACCGCTGCCGTTCAAGGATAACATGACGATGGTAGCAGTCGTGATGAACGGGGCTACCGTGATTGAAGATGCACAGGTGAGCGTCTTTGTCAACGGCGAATGGCGTGGCACCTCAGCACAAGCAGTACGTGACGGCATCCATTTCCTGACCGTAGGCGGACAAGCCGGTGACAAAGAACCGTTGACATTCATCGTCACCCTCGAGAACGGTCATACAGCCGCTATACCGAGCGATCTGTTCTTCGAAGCCGATGCTCACTACGGTACGATGCTCCAACCGGTCATCATCCGATTGGATAGCCCTACCGCACTGGATAACACCGGCGCGGAGACCGCACAACCGCAGAAAATGCTATACCGCGGCGTGCTCTATATCATCCGCAACGGCGAGATATACGATGCAACCGGTAAGAAACTGTAAGCGCTAACCAATCAATTTCTTATATGGAAACATTTCTGATTATAGCGCAACTGCTCGTCGTGCTGGCGATGATCTTCATCGGAGCAAAAGTGGGTTCTATCGGCCTGGGTATATACGGCATGGTAGGCGTGTTCATCCTTGTGTTCTGCTTCGGTCTGGAGCCCGGAGTGATACCCGTTGATGTGATGCTGATCATCGTCAGCGTCATCACCGCCTCCGCGGCACTGCAAGCCGCCGGCGGATTGGATTACATGGTGAGCATAGCCGCCAAACTCCTTAAGCGTCATCCGAGCCGTATCACGTTCTACGCGCCGTTTATTACATGGCTGTTCTGTTTTCTGGCAGGCACGGCTCATACCTGTTATGCGCTGTTGCCGATCATCTCGGAGATAGCCTACAAGGAGAAAGTGCGCCCGGAGCGACCGCTGAGCGTTTCTACGATCGCTGCATCGCGACATGGCAGATTGTTCGCAGAAGATGTTGTCGCAGACGCTCAAACGGCTGGAGCAGATTGGTTTGATTGCGCGTACAATCTATCCGGAAGTGCCGCCGCGAGTGGAGTATAACATGACCGACCGTGGCGAATCCCTCATGCCGCATATCTCTGCCCTCATCGGCTGGGCTGTGGAGCATTTTGAGGAGATAAAAGAAGCGGAAGCATAATGAATAAGCGCCAAAAAGAAATAACCGGTCGTGAGTGCCTGCTATACGAATGTGGTGACCAACCGCAATTGCTGCTTATTCAGCCGCTTGGCGAACACGAGCGAAGCACGATAGACAACGAAATCGCCCTCATTCAAGAGGCGGTGCAAGTACCATTCGTCATGGTGGCACTGGCTATTCACGATTGGGAAGCAGAACTCACGCCTTGGTATGATCCGAAACTCTCCACGCGCAAAGAGGTTGGCGACCATGCTTTCGATACATTGGACTACATTACCGAACAACTCATGCCGTATCTATTTGAGCAATATGGCAAACTGCCGATAGTGCTTGGAGGTTACTCGTTAGGAGGTCTGTTCGCTCGCTGGGCAGTCTCCAAAGTGGAGTGCTTTGATGCAGTAGCAGCCGCTTCTCCGTCACTATGGATTGTTGCTTGGTGCGGCTTCTCCGATGCTCACGAAGTATCAGCGCGCTATGTCTATCTCAGTCTCGGCGAACGTGAAGAGTTCGCGAAGAACAAAGCCATTGCACAGGTAGGCAATAACGTCCGCTGGGAATATGATCATCTACAACGCACAATAGGTCCCGACCATTGCACGCTTGTATGGGAAAAAGGAGGACATTTCGTTAGTCCGCATCTTCGCCTCGCGCGTGCTTTTGCTTGGTGTGTCAATTCGCTAATGAAATAATACATGTATTTACTTTCAGGTGATGAACGCTTGGCATACCAAAAGACAATATGACTGAATTAGAAGCTATACAAGTGCGCCATAGTGTGCGGAAGTACATAAACAAGTACCATTTCGAACTGGTCGCCGGCAAAGAGAATTTTATTGGAAGACATTATGAAGTTATACACAGCAACATATTTATCGCCGTTGGGAATGATTGTTCTTGAGTCAGACGGAGAAGCGCTGGTCGGTTGCAAATTTTACTTTAGGTCAAACATGCCAAGAATGCGGCGGAGGTAGTTCGGGTCAGCGAAGTCGCGGAAGCCGGTGTCCTTCTGATTGAGCGGTTCAATAGCCTTCATGTCCGCTTCCGTGAGCGAGAAATCGAAGATATCGAAGTTCGCCTCCATGCGTT
>Ga0310690_10006387_pt1 | contig 15505 bp, 12 predicted proteins | sample AusTroGonzalo_MG_2_FD_207661 | JGI IMG/M metagenome (GOLD analysis project Ga0310690, IMG submission 207661) | Bovine rumen microbial communities from tropical cattle in Woodstock, Queensland, Australia - Gonzalo_04 (v2) (version 2) | ecosystem: Host-associated > Mammals > Digestive system >... | reverse complement strand
AGATGCTGCCGTGGATCTGAGCGGATGGGGGTTAAGCGACAATCCGGAAAAGCCGCGGAAATGGCAGTTTCCCGAGGGAACAACGATCCGCCCCGGGGAATACAGAGTCATTCTGTGCGACAAGGACACGGAAAAGAACAGGGGAACCGAGCTGCACGCATCTTTCACAATCAGCAAGAAGAGCGGAGAGGTTATTACCCTGACGGATGCGGAGGGCACCGTGCATGACCGGATCACGCTTCCTGAAATGAAGACGGATGTTTCTTTCGGACGGAGTCCGGAGAATGGTGGCCTGTACTTTTATGACCCGCCTACGCCCTTGGCGGCAAACAGCGGCGGCTTTGCGGGATACGCCGCGGCGCCGTCGTTCTCGATGGAGCCCGGTTTTTATGATTCGGCCCAGTATCTGCGAATCATCGTCCCGGAAGGCACACAGGTATATTTTACGCTGGACGGATCGGAGCCGATGCGGGAATCCACGCCCTACGATGGGGAAACGCTGGAAATTACCGCTACGACTGTGATCCGGGCCAGAGCTTTCGCGGAGGAAACGGTCCGGCCCAGCGATGCGCTCACAGGTACATTCTTTATCCGGGCGGATCACAGCCTGCCGGTGGTATCCATCACAGTGGATCCGGACGACCTGTGGGATCCCCAGCGGGGAATGCTTACCGTTGGAAAGGGCGTCAACAAAAAAGAGGGCCTGCCTTTCAAAAATACCGTTTACCGGAAAGTGAAGAATTCCGGGGTCAAATATGAAAGCTATGTGGAAATGTACGACGACGCCGGAAAAAGGATCGTCAGCCAGGGTGCGGATATCTCCCTGAACGGCGACTATTCGCTGGACATGCCCCAGAAGAGTTTCAAATTCAAAGCAAAAAGCAAGTACGGTGAAAAAACGTTCAATGCAAAGCTGTTCCCGGACCGGGATTATGAGGAATATAAATGTTTCGTGCTGCGGAACAGCGGGAACGACTGCATGTGGACCCGGCTGCAGGACGGGTTCCAGAGCCGGCTGATGGATCTGTGCGGGAGCAGCGTGGCCCATCAGGCATGGAAACCCTATGCGGTATACCTGAACGGTCAGTACTGGGGCCATATGAACCTGCGGGAACGGGTGGACGAGTATATGGTCGCGCAGTTCGAGGGGATTGACCTGGGGGACGCGGACCAGCTGGACCTGCTGTATGCAAACAGCAGCGTGAAGAGCGGATCCAATACGGAATATAAGGCCATGATCAAAAAGATCAAAGCCGGCAATCCGGCAAAAAAAAAGGAGGATCTGCAATATATCCTGGACAATGTCGATGTGGACAATTATTTCGAGTTTATGGCCTACGAGATGTTCTTCGGCAACAGCGATATCGGCAATTTCCGCATCTACCGCCTGAACGCGCCCGGCAGCAAATGGAAATGGCTGATCAACGATCTGGACTACGGCCTGTGGGACTCCGGATTCAACAGTCCGAAGAGTTATACCAAGAAGAGCGGCATGGGCCAGCTGAATTTTGACAATACGATCTTCCGGAAACTGCTGACCGTTCCGGAATATAAAGACCGGTACCTGACCATATACGGTGAGATCTATCAAAAACTGACAACGGACACGATGATGGAAGTACTGGACGAACTGGTGGAACAGATAGAACCGGAGATGGAGCGGCACTGGAACCGCTGGGGACCTGAAAACGACAAAAACGTCATTTCCGAAGTGCCAACGACAGCGGAAGGTGCTTATAAATACTGGCAGAAGCGGGTGGAACGCCTCCGGAACGTGATCCGGAAACGCCCGACACGGCTGTGGGATTTTACGAAAAAAGCCTTCGGCCTGAGCAATGCGGAAATGAAGAAATATTTTGGTCCGAAACCGCCGATGCCGCCTGAAGCTATCTGATCCGGATGGATTTACAAACGAACCGGGGCGGTTTTACGTTGCGATATCCCGCATCCCGTCGTTCCCGCCGCGTGGACATGTCATTCTCCCGATGCGTAACCGGCCGGGAAACTCAAAAAGGCAGTTTCCGGTCATCCCTGATCCACTCCCTGAATTCTGCTGTGGCAGTAAACAGCACATCGCCGGAGGAGTTGATGGCCGTTTCGCAGGAATCCTGAATGACACTGATAATGAAACCCACCGCCACGAACTGCATGGCAATATCATTACTGATTCCGAACATGGAACAGGCCATCGGGATCAGCAGCAGGGATCCGCCGGCTACGCCCGAAGAGCCGCAGGCACCAAGGGTAGACAGGATGCTCAGGACAATCGCGCTGCCAAAGGATACCCTGACGCCCATCGTATTTGCCGCTACCAGCGCCATGATGGTAATGACTACGGCGGCGCCGTCCATATTGATCGTCGCGCCGAGGGGAATGGACACGGAGTAGAAATCCTTGTCCAGGCCAAGCCGTTCACACAGGGACATATTCACGGGGATATTGGCGGCGGAACTTCTGGTAAAGAATGCGGTAAAGCCGCTTTCCCGCAGGCATCTGAATACCAGCGGATAAGGGTTGCGGTGTAGGAGCAGGCCTACGATGAGGGGATTGATGATGAACGTTACGAAGGCCATAGTTCCCACGAGCAGGAGCAGCAGCCTGCCGTAATTCGCGAAAATGGACAGCCCGCTGGTGGAAACCGCTGTAAACACCAGACCGAAAATGCCGAAAGGCGCCAGGCCGATAATCCAGCGGACAACCTGGGATAAGGCGTCGGAGATGTTCTGCAGGGAGGATTTGAGATTCACGGAAGCGAAAGTCCTGAACGCAAGCCCCAGCATCACCGCCCAGGCCAGCACGCCGATATAGTTGCCGCTGATGAGGGCCGTGACAGGATTCTGCACAACATTGCTCAGGATGGAATTGAAGATTTCCAGAAGTCCTCCGGGAGGCGTGGGACCGATATCGCTGGTAGTCAGTTCGATCGTCATCGGGAAAAGGAAGCTGGCAATCACGGCAATGACAGCTGCGCTCAGCGTGCTCACCAGATATAGTGCGATCACCGTCGTAAAGCGTTTGCCGATCCTGCCGGTGGCGTTGGCCAGGGAACTGATGACCAGCACAAACACCAGCAAAGGCGCAATGCCTTTCAGTGCGCCGACAAACAGATCACCTATGATGGTGAGGAAGGTGGCCTGCGGCGTCAGAAGCCCGAACAGGGTTCCGAGTACCAGCCCAATCAGGATTTTAAGGACCAGAGAGGTTCCATTCCAAATTTTGCGGACTGCTTTCATGAAAAAACTCCTTCCGTTTTTTCTGACAAATATCCATTCTGTTCATCAGACAATCCCATTATACAGGATTCAGGGGTGATGTCCAGTGCTGCTGAGACCCGGGGGTTTGCATTGATAAAATGCTTATGTTAGCATTATGGTTAATGTTGTGGTTTTTATATGCAAAGCGCAGCTTTCCCGATGTAAAAATCACAACAGATCAGGAAAGACGGAAGAATAAACAGCATATATGTGCCGGCAGTTTGCGGAGATGAATGATGGGAACTGAGAAGACCTACATTGCCATTGACCTGAAGAGCTTCTATGCTTCGGTGGAATGCGCGGAGCGGCATTTTGACCCGCTGACCACCAACCTGGTGGTGGCGGATGAAAGCCGGACGGAAAAGACGATCTGCCTGGCGGTTTCCCCATCCCTGAAGGCCTATGGCATTCCGGGCCGGGCCCGGCTGTTTGAGGTGATCCAGCGGGTGAGGGAAGCCAACGGCAGACGGCTGCGGGACGGGATCCGGGCCGGAAAGATCCGGAAGGATGAAAACGGGAAGTACGGCTTTGCTTCCTCCTCCTTCGACGCGAATGTGCTTGCGGAGAACCCGGATGTTGAGATCGGTTATTTTGTTGCTCCGCCGCGGATGAAACTTTATGAGGAATACAGCACCAGGATCTTCAGGATCTATATGAAATTCGTCAGCAGCGAGGATATTCACGTCTACAGCATCGATGAAGTATTCATGGACGTCACCGGATACCTGGATACCTACCGGATGACCGCCCGCGAGCTGGCCATGACCATGATCCGGGAAGTACTGCGTGAAACAGGCATCACCGCCACGGCGGGCATCGGAACCAACCTGTACCTGGCGAAAGTGGCCATGGATATCGTAGCCAAGCACGTGAAACCGGACAAGGACGGCGTAAGGATCGCGGAACTGGACGAGAAGAGCTACCGGGAAAAGCTTTGGTGCCACCAGCCGCTGAGAGATTTCTGGCGCGTTGGGCCCGGCATTGTCAGGCGGCTGGAAAAGCTGGGCTGCCATACCATGGGCGATATCGCCCGGATGAGCGAAACCAACGAGGACCTGCTGTACAAAAGCATGGGTATCAACGCGGAGCTCCTTATCGACCACGCCTGGGGATGGGAACCGACGGATATCAAAACCATCAAAAGCTACCAGCCCCAGAGCAACAGCCTGAGCAGCGGGCAGGTGCTCCCTGAACCGTATAACGCCGCGGACGGCCGCCTCATCGCCATGGAAATGACGGAGCTGCTGGTGCTGGACCTGGTGCGGAAGAACCTGGTGACCCGGCAGGTCACGCTGACTGTGAACTATGACCGGGAGAGCCTTATCCTCCTGCAGCAGGGAAAAAGCATGGAGGATACCGTGTACGGATATGCGAAAACCGGCCAGCCGTATACCGGGGAGGTTGGGGAGGACTATTACGGCAGGATCTGCCCGAAGCATGCCCACGGCACCGGAAACCTGGACCACTGGACCTCAAGCACGAAGGCGATCATGAAAGCCATGACGGACCTGTATGACCGGATCGTGGATCCGGATCTTCTGATCCGCCGGATGTACGTGGTCGCATGCAATTTGATTCCGGAAAAGGAGATTCCCGCGGAAGGGCCTGTGCAGCTGGACCTGTTTACAGACTACGGCGAACTGCTGCGGCAGGAAGAGGCGCGGAAAGCCGCGGAGGAAAAGGAAAAGAAACTGCAGAAAGCAACGCTCATCATGCAGGAACGTTTCGGAAAGAACGCCGTGCTGAAGGGGATGAACCTGGAAAAGAAAGGAACGACCCGGGCCCGGAACGCGCAGATCGGCGGACACAGAGCCGGACAGGAGGAAGAGAAATAGCCATGGTCAGAGGAATTACCGGGAAAGAACCGGATCCACGGGTGGTCTACGCGGATATCATTGACCATCCGCACCGGGTTTCCCCGAAGCATCCACAGATGAGCCTGCAGGACCGGGCAGCCCAGTTCGCTCCCTTCGCCGCGCTGGCCGGTTATGAAGATATGATCGATGAAGAAGCCCGGCTTGTGGATAACCGGATCGAACCGGGCGAGGAAGAACTGGCGGAACTGAACCGGAAACTCAGCGCTATCGGAAAATCGGTCTCCCGGGGAATCCATCCCGGAGCGGCCGTCACCTATTTTGTTCCGGACCCGCTGAAACCGGGCGGAACCTACGAAACAACCACAGGGAATATCCGCCGGGTGGATCCGGTCCGCGGCATTATCCAGCTGGACCGGAAGGTGACCGCCGCAGGATCATACATGGAAATCCGGATCGGGGATATCCTGGATATCCGGGTGGAAGAAGAGAAATAAGAAAAACGGCGCTCCTGTTCCGGTATGGAATGCATACAGCAGAATAAAAAACTTTTCTTGGCGCAGCCATCCCATTGCTTCGTGTTCTGTGCTATACTATATTTTTATGGTCATGCTGAGGCTGCCGCCTGCATGAGCAACAAAAAAACGAAGCCGAAAGTTTATGCCGGGATCGGTACAGACTCTGAGGATTACCAGAGGACCGATAAATGTTCATTATCATCTATGACTTTGGGACCAGCAGCGTAAAAACCTGTCTGTTTAAAATTGATACGGAAATACATATCATCGCAAATGCCACAGCAGCTTACGGTGTATATATTTCTGAAAACGGCGGCGCTGAACAGGATACAGAAGAGTGGTGGGAGGCTATATGCTCAACGACGAAAGCCTTGTTTGACCATTCAGGGGTTCAACCGGATGAAATAGACGGAATTGCGTTTTGTTCACAGATGGGAGGGGCTGTCCTTGTGGATAAGGACGGGAATGCTGTCAGGCGGCCCATGAACTATCTGGACACAAAGGGGACGGAAGAGTATAAGGAATGTATGGGCAGCGGAATCCTCAAGGTTTCCGGCTGCAGCCTGTATAAACTTTTGCGGAACCTTCGGGTCAATTACGCCGCTCCCACCAGCGCGGAGGATGCGCTGTGGAAATACAAATTACAGGGTGTTCAGGAAACTCTATAAAGCCAATGCTTCAAACTTCAGGGAAACAAACAAAGGGGGAATCCGGCATGGAGAAGAACGTCAAAATTAAGGGGAAAGAAAAGTTTTTCTACGGCATCGGAGATTTGTCAGCCAATATCCTACTTGCCGCGGCATCTTTTTACCTGCTGTTTTTTATGGTCAGCGTAGGCGGACTCAAACCAGCGCTCGCATCACTCGTCTTTTTGATTTCAAAGATCTGGGACGCGGTAACGGACGTGTGGATGGGAAGGATCAGTGACAATACAAAATCCAGATTCGGGAAAAGACGGATCTATATGATCTTCGGAGCCGTTCCGTTCGGAATGATGTTTATTTTATTATGGCTCTGCCCCTTCTCCGTCGAAACCTCCCAGTTTGTCAAAATGATTTATTACCTGATGGCGTATTGCCTTTATAACACCACATTTACCATCGTGTACGTTCCGTATAATTCCCTGACGGCAAATATTACGGATGACTATGACCAGAGAAGCAGCCTGACGACAGTGAGAATCATTCTTGCCAATGTAGGCCTGATTTTAGGCGCTGCTTTGTTTGGAATGTTTGCCGGGGAAAACACCCTGTTCTCGGAAATGTTTATCGAGGCCGGGTACGAGCGGTTTGAAGCAGTTAAAAACTCTTATCTGATCTCGAGCGCGATCTTCGGCCTGATTGCCGCTGTGACGATGATGATCTCGGGGTTCACTGTCAAGGAAAGATATACAGGCGATGAAGAGAAAAACCCGTACGGGCTGTTCAAGACGCTGTCCCAGTTCCTCAAAATGAAAGAATTCAGATACACAACGGCATATTACCTGACCAGCATGCTGGGATTCGATATCCTCCTGGCACTGTTCATGTTCTACATCCAGGACAGCCTGGGATATGCCCCGGACGGCATTCTTGCCATGATCTTCGTGGCCATTCCGCTGGTTGTGGCAATGTTCTCATCGGTTGTGTGGGACAAATTATCGGCAAAAAAGGAAAAACACAAAATCTATATGTTCTCGGTGATCGTCACTGCCCTCGGGCTGGTCATCGCCCTGCTGGTTCCTTCGTTTGCGGGCGAAATGTACCAGTCCTCCACCGCTTCGATGGATGAGCTGCTTGCTTCCGGCACGACCATCGTCCTGCTGATCGCTGTATTTGTCGTCGGGTGCGGAATGAGCGGAATCCAGATCCTTCCGTACGCTTCCATTCCAGATATCGTCGAGCTGGACGAGTATACATACGGCGTGCGGAGGGAAGGCGCGTATTACGGCGTGCAGAGCTTCGTCTACAAACTTTCAAACGGCATTGCGCTGGCGCTCGTATCGCTTCTGCTGCAGGTGTTCGGATATAAAGAGACACCTTTCCTGAACGAGGCTACGGGTGAAATTGTTTACTCATACATTCAGTCCCCGACGGCGCAGAACGCGGTCAGGATCATCTTCTGTACGCTTCCGATCGTGATCTTCATTATCTCGATCTTCTGCGCTTTCAAAGCCAATATGGGGAGGGACAGGTTTAACGCCATCAAAGAAGAACTGGCTAAAAAAAGAAAAACAGCAGAACAACCTGAACGGATGTCCCTTTACAAATAGTATGTGGAATGGTAATATCTGCCTATAGGCTAATGTGACTGAGGTAACGGTCATCAAACAACAGAATGGGAAAGGATGTATGTTTTTATGGTAAAAAAATACGGCTTGCTGAAAATCTGCCTGATGGTCCTGATGGCTGTCATGTGTGTCATGAGCTGTATCAGCGCCGGGATTATCTTTTCCGGAAAAATCCCCAAAGGATATGAAGTGGTCACGGAAGCGCACAAAACGTCTTCCCTGATTATGGGAATCGGCCATGTTGTGAACGCGATTGCGCTGATCTGCGGCATCATCTATATCCTGAAAGGCAGCGGGAAAAATGTTGCCGGACTGTACAAAGCCTTCGTGACACTGGTGGCAATCGGCATGGCGCTGCGCATGGCAGGCAAGCTGGTCTTCCCGGGATTTGACGTGGTTGCGGCCCTGATGATCTGCAGCCTGGCCGCGCTGCTGATCCTGTCCTTTGGCAAGGACCTGGGAAGAACGAAGACCTGGAGTCTGTTCTGCATCCTGATTGCCCTGGATATTGCTGTGGGCATCCTCATGTTTGACAGCAGGGAAGTATTCTCCAGCATCCACAGCGGTGTAACCCGCCTGCTGCTGGACAGCACGATCGGCTTTGCCATCAACCTGAAGTACAAGGACAAGGCGGCCAGGGGCAAGTAAGCCCGACGGCATCCGCAAGGACCTCCTGCAGAATCAGCACCTGCAGGAGGTTCGCTTTTTTCGGCGGGTTTGACGAAACGGAAAACTTCCTTGACCGCTCAGGAAAAAACTGTATAATAACTATGATAAATATATCTATCATAAAGGGTTTCCGAAGGCGGCGCGATTTGGCCCCCTGTCGGTTACTGTTGTTTTTTCATACGGACCCGGCCGGCCTGTTTTGCAGGACCGCGCACATGGGACAAGGAGGCTGGAAAAGAATGATCCAGAAACTGAAAAAGAACACTTCATACATCGGACTGTTTTTTACCGTGGCCGTTGCGCTGCTTACCGTTGTACTTTCCTCAGTGGCTTACATCGATCAGAATACCTACGCGAGAATGCAGGCAGCCCTATATGACTGCGGCGTGGACGGCATCGGGGCGCTGGTTTCCGCGGGACTGTTTTACGGGTGCATGAAGCAGAAGGGAGAGGGAACACAGGCGTTCAAGATCCTGACCCTTTTTGTCAGCGCCAGTTTCGCGGTTAATTTCCTGCTTTATTACACCATGGGCGTGCCGGCGCAGAGAGGATTAACCTTCACATTCGCCCTGCTCAGCAAACTGTTTGACCTGCTGATGATCAATTACTTCTACCAGTATGTGAGAGGGACGCTCACCTTTGAAGGGAAGCTCGCTAAAGCGGCGGAAAAGGGAATCCCTTACCTGCTGGCCGTTGAAAGCCTGGTGATCCTGGTCAATATCTTCTATCCGTTGACCTTCCGGATCAACGCGCAGGGATTCTACGAGTCGAGGGACATTTCCATCATCGAGGATATCTACCTTATTGCGGTATCCCTCGTCACAGCGATCCTGATCCTCCGGTGCAAACGCCCGATCAACCAGAAGATTGCCGGCCTAACGTTCATCTTCCTGCCGCTGGTCAATTATATCAAGGTCGGGGGAACCTTCGGCGACGCGTCCCAGTACGGAATGATCCTGGTATCCCTGATCATTATGTACTGCATCATTTTCAACGAAAAGAGCAGCAAACTGGCGGCCACGGAGACGGAACTCAACCTGGCCACCCGCATCCAGATCGATGCCCTGCCGCCTGTGGCGCCGGAATTTCCGGATCATCCGGAAGTGAACCTGCGGGCCAGCATGCATACCGCCAAGGAGGTGGGCGGCGACTTCTTTGACTACTTCGTCATCGATGAGAACCACATCTGCTTCCTCATCGCGGACGTGTCCGGCAAGGGCACGCCGGCGGCCCTGTTCATGATGACGTCCAAAACCATGATCAAGGATTACGCGCTGACCCAGGGAAGTACGTCGGAAATTTACACCGCTGTCAACGCCCGACTGTGCGAAAACAACGAGGCGGGCATGTTCGCTACCTCCTGGATCGGCATCCTGGATACCCGGACGATGACGCTGCAGTATACCAACGCCGGGCACAATTACCCGATGATCCAGCGCAAGGGCCAGCCCTGCGAGGAGATCAAGGTGAATCACGGACTGTTCCTGGGCGGAATTGAATTCACCCGGTACCGCCAGGATGAGATCCAGCTGGAGCCCGGTGACCGGCTGCTGCTGTTCACCGACGGCGTCGTGGAGGCCCATGACCGGGCAAAGAACCTCTACGGCAACGAACGCCTGCAGAAGGTGCTGGACAACAGCAGGGACTGCCCGGGCGAGGAAGTGCTGGACCGCATCTTCGCGGATGTGAACCTGTACGCTACGGGGGTTCCCCAGTTTGACGATATCACCATGGTGATCCTGACGATCAAATAAACAGTATATCCTTTGAAGAGGAGCGGAAAACGATGGCTGAACAATATACACTGAGAATCCCTGCGAAGTTGGAAGGGATGGATCTGATCCTGGCCTTTGTCAGCCTGCTGCTGGACACCAACGGCTGTTCCACCAAGGCACGTACACAGCTGCGTATGGCCGTGGAAGAAATCTATGTCAACCAGACCCTTTACGCCTATCCGTCCGGAGACGGCTGGGCGGAAATGCAGGGCAGCGTGGAAAATGATGTTGCAACCTTTACCCTGATCGACGGCGGAACGCCTTTCGATCCCCTGGCAAAGGCGGATCCCGACATCACGCTTTCCGGGGAGGCGCGGGGCATCGGCGGCCTGGGAATCTACATGGTGAAAACCATGGTGGATGAGCTGGAATACGAATACCGGGACGGATGCAACCGGCTGATGATGCGCAGACGGCTCCATGAAGAGCCTTAATAACCAGATAATAAAAAATTTAGGAGGAAACTACCATGACACTGACCACAGAGAAAAACGGAACCCAGCTGACGGTTCACCTTTCCGGTGAACTCAATACCCTGACCGCGCCGGAACTGACCGCGCTCCTGGACAAAGAGCTGGGCGGCGTGAAGGCACTGACCCTGGATTTCACGGAGTGCGACTACGTCTCTTCCGCCGGACTGCGGGTCCTGCTGGCCACCTTCAAGCAGATGAAAGCAGTGGGCGGCGACATGAAACTGAGCAACGTAGGAGAAAACTTCCAGGACGTGCTGAAGAACACCGGCCTGGACGCGGTGTTCGGCGTCTGAAGCGATTCCGGCAATGACGCCGGAAGAAGAAACGGGGATTTGGGCCTATGAAAGGTTTTTGTGAAAAGAAATTCAGCTCCATGCTGGTCTCCGGAACGATCACCACAGCGGTTATGTACCTGATGCTGCTCAGCGACAGCATCATTGCCGGGCACTTTATCGGCGCAGCGGGCGTTGCCGGGATCAACGCGATCAACCCTGTGACAGCGGTGGTGACCTTTTTCGGGGACCTGCTTTCAACAGGCGTCGGGGTTGTCTACACCCGGGAAGTCGGCGCGATGCGAAAGGACCGGGCGGATGAGATCTACAGCCAGGGCCTGATTATCAGCATCGGCGTGGGACTGCTCTCCGCGTTGCTGATCTTCGCGATCCAGAACACCTATTTCAGCATGTGCGGCGTCACGGGCGAAATCATGGAGAGGGCGCTGGAGTATTACCGCCTGATGCCGATCAACTCTTTCCTGACCATCGTCGTCTTCTATCTCGAACAGATGGTTTTCAGCGACGGAGACGAGCTGTGCAACAATATCTGCTACGGGTTCCAGATCGGCGGGAACATCCTCTGCTCCGTTATCCTGACCAAATTCCTGGGGATGAAGGGAATCATCCTGGGGTCCATCATCGGAAACGGCCTGGGGATTGTTACCTGCCTCTGGCACTACTTCCGCAAGTGCAATACGCTGCACTTTAAGTGGCACCTGTCCTTCAAGGATTTCCTGCTGACGTCGCGCTACAGCATCGTGGACTCCTGCGTCTATATCAGCTGGGGCATCATGGATGCTGTGATGATCAGCTTTGTATCCAGCCGCTTCGGTGAAGCCGGCCAGATTACCCTTGCAGTCGTCGTCAACCTGATTGAGTTCAGCGTCGTGATGGACGGCGTGGGTAAGGCGCTGCAGGCACTGATCGGGACGTACTTCGGAGAGAAGAACCATGTACTTATCAAAAGGGTCATGAAATCAGGTGCCAAGGCCGCGGTCATAGAGGGCATTGTGGCCACTGCCCTGATCTGGATTTTTACAAAGCAGTTCTGCGGCCTTTTCGGGATCCGGGACGGAGCGGCGCTTGAACCGTCGATCACGGCGCTCCGGATTGTATCGACCGGGTTTACTTTCTGCAGCCTGGTAGCCCTCACGACTTCCTACTTTATGCTGACGGACCACATCATGATGGGAACCAGCTTCGCGTGCCTGCAGAACGGCATTCTTTATATTCTCCTGCCGCTCCTCGGAGGGCTGGCCTTCGGCTTCAACGGAATGTGGGCCGGCTTTGTCGCTTCACCGATCCTGACGCTCATTTGCGCTTACCTCTTTGTGTACCTTCGGTTCGGAAAGGATAATTTCCCCTTCATGCTCAAGCATATGGATACGGAAATTGTGGTGCTGGATGAAACCCTTTCGCCCGAATCCGCGGCGAAGCTGTCGGACAAGGTCCGGGACAGCCTGCTTGCGCACCAGTACGCGAGGACCGTGGCCAACAACGCGGCGCTCTTTACCGAGGAGATCGGCCTGACCATTCTTGAAAGGAACAAGAAGGCAAAGAAACCGCTGCAGATCGAGCTGTCCCTCTTCTTTGAAGAATCATCGGTCCTCCTCATTGAACGCGATTCGGGCGTGCTGTTTGACATTACGGAATCGGATGTCCAGGTCGGCGAACTGAGCAGTTTCATATTGAGCGGCCTAATGGAAGCGAAGCAGGAAAAAGCCTATCTCCTGACTACCAGCTACAACCGCAACATGATCCGATTTTCGCGGGCGTGAGGCGCGCATTGGGAGGATCAAACCAGATGAACGTATATGATTTTGACGGCACCATATTTCCCGGAGACTGTACCCTCGGTTTTTTCTTCTGGTGCCTGAAAAGCCATCCCAAGCTTTGGTATACCTACTTTCCGAAGACGATCAAAAATCTAATATTACGAAAAAAGGGAAAGATTAACGAAGCCCAGCTGCAGCGGGAGTTCTTCGGCTACCTGACGCTGGTCAAGGACTTTGATGAGCAGATTGTACGGTACTGGGACAAAAACGAGAAGAAGATCGCTTCCTGGTACCTGGCGCAGAAAAGGCCGGACGACCTGATCATCAGCGCGTCGCCGATCTGCATCATCGAGCCGATCGCGAACCGGCTGGGGGTGCGGTTCATGGCCACGGATTTTGACCGGGAATACGGCGTTTTCCTCAACAAAATGAAATACGCGAAGGAAAAAGCCAGGTACATTATCGACCAGGGCTTCCCGATGATTGAAAATTTCTATTCCGATTCCCTGGCGGATACGCCCCTGGCCCTTTGCGCCGAAAAGGCCCATCTGGTCAGCAACAAGGCCAGGACCGTGACGGACTGGCCCAACCTGGACAAGCAAACCATGGATAAGGTCCGGAAGAAAATCGACACGGGCTGGGACAGCTATGTGAAAGAAGACTGACACAGGTGTATATCATTATTTACGACTTCGGAACCAGCGGACTGAAAACCTGCCTGTTTGAGATTGATTCCCGGATCCGCCTTGCGGCAAGCACCTCCGCAACATACGGCCTTTACGTCTCTGACGATGGAGGCGCGGAACAGGACGCGGAGGAATGGTGGGCGGCGATCTGCCGGACTACCCGTGAGCTGCTCGGAAAATCGGAGGTCCAACCTTTCCAGATCGAAGGAATGGCTTTCTGCACGCAGATACAGGGAGCGGTTTTCGTGGATGAGCAAGGGAACGCCCTGCGGCGGCCCATGAATTACCTGGACCAGAAAGGCACCAAAGAGTATCGGGAATGCATGGGCTCGGGCCTTGTCAAGGTATCCGGATGCAGCCTGTACAAGCTTGTCCGGAACCTGCGGGTCAATTACGCCGCTTCCACCAGCGCCAAGGATCCGGTATGGAAATACAAGTGGGTGGAAGACAACGAGCCGGAGGTTTTCCGGAAAATCTACAAGTGGCTGGATATCAGCGACTATCTCACGTCCCGCTGCACGGGCAGGATTGCGCGGACTGCCGATACCGCCTTCGCGACTTTCCTGTATGACACGCGGAAGGGGAAGGAAGGCTGGAACAAAGGCCTCCTGAAAATGTACGGGGTTCACCCGGACCATATGCCGGAAATCATCGACTGTACGGACATGGCCGGCAGGCTGACCGGCAGGGCGGCGGAGAACCTGGGACTGGCCGAAGGCATCCCTGTTTACGGCGGCGGAGGCGACACCACCTTTGTCAATATCGGCGCCGGATGCACCCGGCCGGGAGACACACACATCTACGTCGGGACTTCCGGATGGGTATCGACGTTCCTAGATCACCAGACGGTGGACCTGAGCGCGATGATTACCGGCGTCCTGTCGGCAAAGCACGGATACTTCAACTACTATGCGGAACTGGAAACCGCCGGGAAATGCTTTGAATGGGTTATGAACCATCTTGCGATGGATGAGGTGGGCATGTACCTGGATCACAGGACGATTACAGACGCGGAGCACAGATTCATAAGCCTTTACGATTTCCTTTCCGAAGAGGTCGCAAAGGTTCCCCCGGGGGCCAACGGCGTGATCTTTACGCCGTGGCTCCACGGCAACCGCTGCCCGTTTGAGGATTCCCGGGCGGGCGGAATGTTCTTCAACCTGAGAATCGGGAACGGCAAGCGGGATATGATCCGCGCCGTTCTCGAAGGCATCTGCTACCACCTGCGCTGGCTGCTGGAAAGCCAGATGAGAAAGGTAAAGACCTCCGAAACCATCCGGTTTGTCGGTGGTGGCGCCCTGTCCCCGGTTACCTGCCAGATGCTGGCGGACATCACCGGACGGAAAATCGAGACGGTTCGCAATACCCAAGAAGTGGGCGCGATCGGAACCGCGCTGGTTGTGGCCGCCGGGATCAAAGGGAAGGACGTGCTGGAGCTGGCACGCGAGCTTGTAAAAGCTGAACAAACCTACGTTCCCGATCCCGCCAACAAAGAAGTATATGAGCGTAACTACGGTGTTTTCAAAGGGCTGTACAAAGCCAACGCCTGTGGATTCAGGAAACTGAACGCCTGAATCCACAGCAGAACAGGACGTGAAGAATCCAGGCGTGGGAATCATCAGCGCAACCTGATAATTTCCAGAAAAAAAGAAAGAGAAAGAATGAAGGAATCATGAACGAAAAAAACAAAGCAATGATCATCAGCCATGTGGCCCTGATGGGCCTGATCTGTATCCTGAGCTGCGTAAGCGCCGGGATCATCTTTTCCGGAAGCATCCCCAAGGGCTATGAAGTGTACACGGAAGCACACAAAAATGCTTCATTCATCATTGGATTCAGCCATACCGCAAACGCCATCGCGCTGATCTGCGGCATCATTTACATGCTGAAAGGCAGCGGGAAAAATGTCGCAGGATTATACAAGGCCTTCCTGCTGCTGGCAACCGTCGGCCTGGCGCTGCGCCTGGCAGGCAAGCTGGTTTTCCCGGGGTTTGATG
>Ga0310690_10006386_pt1 | contig 15506 bp, 13 predicted proteins | sample AusTroGonzalo_MG_2_FD_207661 | JGI IMG/M metagenome (GOLD analysis project Ga0310690, IMG submission 207661) | Bovine rumen microbial communities from tropical cattle in Woodstock, Queensland, Australia - Gonzalo_04 (v2) (version 2) | ecosystem: Host-associated > Mammals > Digestive system >... | reverse complement strand
GGCTTTACCAAAAAATCTAACCATTGTCTGTTAAACTTTCTACTTTCACGCTGGGGACAAAGTTAGGAATAATTTTCCATTTTCTTCCACTTTCTTACAAAATTTTCCACAAAGTTATCCACAGTACATTCTTTGTGCTATTTGAAAGGTCTTTAAAGCCTGTTTTCGGAGGGAATGTGGGTTCCGGGGGCGTAGCCGCCCGTGGCTCGTGAACGGGAGGGGCCCGCCGGCAGTTGTGCTGGCGGGAAAGCTTGCTTTCCTGTCAGTGCAACTGTTGGTGGGAGGGATAGGACCGAAGGTCCGTACCCACGGAACCCACTTCCCGGAGGAAACAGGCCATAGTGTGCATTAGACGTCACAGATTTTTGGACATCTACTGCGGTCGGTATTTTTAGAAGGGTTAGAGTTCCACTACGGTATCGGCCAGGGTGGCGGCGAAGGGGCGGTGGGAGATGAAGAGGATGGTTTTGCGGCCGTGATAGCGGGAGTGGAGGGTCTGCAGAAGACGCTCCTCGGTGGCGGCATCCAGGGCCGAGGTGGATTCGTCCAGAATGAGGACTCCGCCGGGTCTGAGCAGGGCGCGGGCCACGGCAATGCGCTGGGCCTGGCCTTCGGAAAGGCCGCTGCCTACCTCGCCGCACGGCGTGTCAAGACCCTGGGGTAAGTCAAGGACAAACGAAGCCTGCGCCAGCGAAAGGACCTCCCGAAGTTCTTCTTCGGACGCCTGCGGCGCGGCCAGTAACAGATTGCTGCGGATGGTTCCGCTCAAAAGCGTATTACCCTGCGGCACGTACATGAAGTTGCCCCTCAGGGCACTTCCGGCGGGGAATCCGCCCACGGTGACAGAACCGTCCGTGGGCTGCATGAGTCCCAGAATGAGCCGGATGAGCGTACTCTTTCCCACACCCGTGGGACCGGCAATGACCGTTAGCGAGCCCGCTTCAAACTTGCAGGAGAAATTGGAGATCACAGGCTCGTCAAGCCCTGGATAAGCATACGAGACATGCGAGACCACTATCTCCGGGGCTCCTTCCAGAAGCTTAACTTCGGCCAGCGGCTCCTCTTCCAACTCCTGCAAATCCATCAGGCGCTCGATGGAAGTGATGGCCTGGATGAAGGCGGGGATCTGTCGGCCCAATTCTGCGATGGGTCTCTGCACCTGACCTACCAATTGCAGGAAAGCGGTCATCATACCGTAGGTGACGGTTCCTCCAAGGATTCCAAAGATTCCCCACAGGAAGGCGGCGGCGTGGCCGGCCTGGAAACCAAAGAACATGAGACCGCGGGAAACGGCGTTGTAATTCAGACGTTTGCGGGTGTCGTTCTCCACGGAGGCCTGGAGCCAGCCAAACTTTTCCAGTACGCGCTCCACATTGGTGAGCGTGAGCACCAGGACGCGGTGCTGCAGGCTCTCCTGCATGAGCTGCTGGAGCTCGCTCTCGCGGGCGCGGATGGAGGCCATGATCTTTCTGAGCTGCCTAAAGAACAGTTTGGATCCAAACACCGTGGCGCACATCAGAATGAGCAGCACCCACAGCAGATTGGGGGCCAGCATCAGCAGGTAGACAGAAGCCGCCAGAAGCTGAAGCAGAGTTATCACCAGGCCCGGAATGCGCTCTACCAGAAGTTCTGAAGTAACACGGATATCTTCCTCCAACCGGTTCACGGTATCTCCGGAAAGGAAACGGTCACGGCCGTCCCAGCGGGCGCGAAGCACGTGGCCAAAGAGATTCCGGCGCAAAAGGTTCTGGGCCTTCACGTGATTATAGCTGTCCCACCAGTTCACAAAGATGATGGTAAGAAGCTGAACGGCCAGAACGCCAACGAAATAGCCTATTCCCCAGGCCAGAGGGTCGGGACTGTCTCCCGTTGCAATATCTACCAAGTGCTTACTGGCCCAGACAAAGCCCAGTGACGCCGCAATGCGCACCAGACCCACCGCCACGCTGACCACCATTCTCCAGCGAATGGGGCCCGACATGGCCCAAAGGGCCTTCATGCAAGCACGGAGACTTTTCATTTATTCAACAACGTCCTGCTTCTTCCACTCCTCCAGGAGTTTCTTTACGTCTTCCAGGGCGCGTTCGGGGGTTACTTCGTATTTGTCAGTGAGCAGCTTTACGGCATCTTCCTCCGTGAACTCCTTGCCCTTGAGCTGCTCCCACAGATAGGCGGCAGACCCGTTGAGGGACAGCATCTTGTTAAAGTTCACCTGGGCCAGGCCCTCTCCAATGACAATGTGTTCTCCGCAAATGGTACGGAGCGTAAATCCATCTTTGATTTTCATATAATGCGTCTGTATATTGCTAAGATAATTCTGCGGAAAGGCTTGAGGATGCTGCACCAGAGCGTGCCCTTGCCGGGTTTTTCTCCGTTGATGGCCGTTACTGTTCCTATTACGTCTTCCCGGGTGCAGCCTTCCAACCCCCTGAGGTTTCCGTCTCCCTGCAAAATGAGCCGGCTGTGGTTACGGTCTACCACGCGATGCAGAACGTACTGGGGGCCGGGGAGCCGCGCCAGCACAATATCGCCCACATCTACGTTAGGAACAATTTTGAGGGTCACGGTGTCCTTTCCACCGTGGATGAAGGGCAGCATACTGTCTCCAAGCGGCGTGAAACTTACTTCACGACCCTCCTCCAGCAGGCGGCCGGCTTCCTCTAGAACCAATTCGTTGGGGAGAACTTTTTTAGTCATAGATCGTTTTATAACAGAGTTCGGCGGCTGCCTGGTCCGGCAGGCAGTCCAGATGATAGCAGGGAACGCAGGACGCCAGTCCTTCCAGCGTGCGGTGCCATCCATCGGCCAGCTCTTTCAAAGGTCTGAAAGAAGAGGCCGAAGCCATCAGAGACGCATAGGCCTGGATCAGCGGGAGTCGCGTGATGCGGTTCTCGGGGGCCTGGCTTAAGCGCACCACGGCGCCCACAGGCACATCCAGCGGCTTGTAGCAAGGGGTCTTGCCACTCCAGGGACTGCCATAAACGCGGGCGGTGCCGTCCGGCATGAGACGAAGGATGGGGTTGTCGTCGTTCAGTAACTCCGAACCGGGGATGTACCGGAGCCACAGACGGCTGTGCGTACTCTTGCCCGTACCGCTCTTTCCCAAAAACAGAAAGCCTTTCCCGCCCTGCATAATCACCGAGGAGTGCATTTCCAGCGCACCTTTATCGGCCGTTGAAAAAGCAAACAGCAGCATAAGGGCATTATTAAGGCCGAAGGAATCGTCTTTCCCTTCCAGCCTGATCCAGGCTTCGTCCCAGCGGGCCGAAACGTCCATCACCGCCGCCACCGGCCGCGTAGGAAGCGGCCGCATCTGCACGCGGTAGCCTTGGGCCTTCTTCCAGAGGGTAATCTCCGGAAAATCAGGACCGTCATCGGTCTGGTAGAAAGGTTGGATGGGGCATGCCTCCAAAGAAGGAACGACATGCAGGGTAAAGAGATTATCTTGGGGCTTCCGGGCTACTCTAAACGGCTCAAGATTAGACGGTTCAAAAGGAGCGCCGTCTATGCAAAAGCCAAAGCCCGCCACGGAATATGAACGTACACCACACATAACCGGCTACAAAGATAGTCGTTTTCTCCTTTTCGGCAATAAAAGATTGTTTAACCAATCACTATCTTGAATTCCGAGGGAGACAATGTGGTGGGAAGGGAGTCGAGTAAAAGGGATTAATGTTGGGGCTCATAGATGTAGGTGTCGCCACTTTCGGGGTTGACTCCATCATGATATTCAATGCCGCCGATAGTGATGCGGGAGACAGAGAGTTTTACATTTTTTCCCCTATGACCCTGACCGATGCAGTAGATATTAGAATTATCAGATCCCCTGGTGGCAGTAACCCTGGTAACACCCGTCTCAATGGTGATGGCGCCGCATGCAATTTCGGCTTTTTCAGATACGCTATCAGAATAGCCCAATCCTATACCAGCAGCCTTATTCCCCCCAATGGCCGTCACGGTGCCGCCGCTGATAGTGATGCGGCCACATCTTACATATAAGTTGGAATGGTTTACTTTAATGTTGATGCATCCTGTGCCTATGCCAGCAGCCATACCACCCCCAATGGCCTCCACGGTGCCGCCCGTAATTTTGATATTGCCGCATTCTAAAGATCGGTCATTAGTACCTGGAGTGCCAATGCCTGCTCCATAAGTGTTTCCTATAGCTCTCAGCGAACCGTCACCGCTTATTGTAAGAGTTTTATTAGATTTAGGAAAAATGCCTGGCCAATTTGACTTGCATCCCTTGACGGTGTTCGTTCCTTTGATGACAAGCTCGGCTTTGCCGGTGCAGGTGATGCCGGAGAATTCCCCTTTTGAGAACGAGCTATCGCCGTTGATGTCCACATCGCGTAACGTTACTGTAGCGCCATCGGCAATGCTGATTCTCTTGCACAGGGCTAGTTTGCCGGTGAGCGTTTCTCCGTCCTGTGCCTCATAGGCAGAGCATATTTTAGCTAGGTTCACAGTTTGTGTCTGCTCCATCCTTACGTTCACAGGGTAAATTTTGCCGGCGGCAAGCGCTTCCCCCGTGACGGAACGCTCGTAGTAGGACGAACCGGTCTGGGCAGCCAGGCTGATGGTGGCCTCGTTGGCAATGGGACGCATGGCCACGTAGATGGGGCCGGCTGCAGCCGAGCGTGAGATGGCGTAAGAGTTGGTTCCGTCAGAGACGTAGAAGCCGGTGAGGGTGCTGGTAATGATGTCGGAATCCTTGTCTTTGATTGTGAACTCACCTATGCAGAGGGGATTGGTAAGGGTGACCGATTCTGGTAATCTTGAAGAGGAGGTTAGCACACCCTCGTAGATGGCCAGGTCGAAATGGTTGGCCAGGTAGGTCAGTGTTCCGTCTTGCGTGTGGAGTGCATCGTAGTTCACGGAACCATCGCTATTGGCCATGGCTGCGGGGTAAATGTAGCGCAGGGCGCCATTCTGTGCCGGGGAGTCCAGGGAAACAGTGATATTAGCCTTTTTACCTCCGTCTGTGATATCGGCATTGGTGAGGGCGGCCGTCTCCGTCTTGGCCAGAGAGCCGCTCGTATTCTCATAAACCACCGTTATCACATCTCCAACAGCGAAAGTCTTCACGCCTTCGGCGGTAAGAGCCTTGGTCCCGGGATCCTCGCCCAAAGTGATGGAAGTGGTCAAAGTGACAAGCGTTTCGTCATTTCCGGTTTGACCGGGAATCTCCTCCAGCTGTTTGGTGCAGCCAGCCATAATTGTGCCCATAACCAGAAGGGCTGTCAGGTATCTATTGTTCATACTACCAATTTCGCTCATTTTGACGGTCATAATTATCCATCCCTCCAAACTTGCTGTTAATGGTTGCCCCATAAAAAGCTTTGTTGGCGGGAATTTCCGAGCCAGTGTAGGGATAGAATCCCAGGACTCCACCCACGATGCCTAGGACATAAGGTGTGCCGATAAGATAGGAAAGGCTCATGGCTCTTCCGCTACCCTGGAGTATGTTATTGCCCTCGGGCCCATGGATGGCGACGGGGCTTTCATCGGAACTGGAAGTCAGTTCTATGTCGGCCACGTTGGAGAGGATGACCACTGCTACACCGGCAGGAATTACGCGACCGTCGCTGCCCAGGCGGTAGAGCTTGTGGTCGGTACCCAAGGTGAAGGCGGTTGCTCCCGGGGCCAGTGTAAACCGAGTGTTGGGGTTATAGTAGGTGGTCCAGTAGACGCCGTCGCTCAGGCGTCCCGAGAGGAAGAATACTCCGGAGCCGTCGCCAAAATCCACGATAACCTTGTTGACCATTGTGTTGGGGTAAACCCAGAAATAAGCGCCGAAGGCCGGAAGCGTCCGGTTGGTCTGGGAATAGCCCAACCTGTTGCCGCTGTCGAGAAAAAGGATACGATGCTTATTTCCATCTTCAATCTCAAGAGGAGCATCTTGACCGATTAACCTAAAGTTAGAATCAGATGAGGTTATAGCTTCAGCGCTCCATGTTATGGTTTTGACTCCGCTGAAACAGGGATTCTCAACCTGGCCACTTGTCCCCGACCATTTCACAAGGTACGGCTGACCAGCTTTCAGGGAAGTAACCGGACTAAATGCAGCTGTCAGTGTGCCTGTGGAGGTATCGAGACTGCTACCATCCCCATTAAATTTATACACGGAAGCCCCGGCGAGTGGTGTACCCGTGAAGTCTCTTAGGTTGAAAGGCGGACACAGCATGTTCCATGTACCGTCCTTGAAGAGTGTATAACCTTGCAAGGTTACGTCAATGCTGCTCAAGTGGGGATTGTCGCCCAAGAGCTCGTCTGAATAGGCTATAAGAAGGTTTTTATTTTTAGCAGCGACGCTAAGCCAGAGCTGGGTAGGGTCGAGTGAGGCTCCGGTTCGGTCCCCGTGCTCGCCGGACGAGGTCCCGCCCTGGCCATGGTACCCCACGCCAATGTTGAAGGCATTTTCCCCCACAAGACAGCTGTGGTAGGTATTGCCACTGAGCGTAGCGTCAGGGTCGTTTCTTCCCACGATGGCCCCAGCCATGTTTCCGTTGGCTATCACGGCACCGGCAACGGTGCAATCCCAGACAGAACTATTGTTAGTTCCCACAATACCGCCGAAAACCTGACCATCTGTGAGTTCTCCGGCAGTTGTAATACTGACATTGTTGCGTACGTGACAATTGTTTATGAATCCGTAGTTCAGTCCAACGAACCCAGCCACATTATTAGCTCCCGCTATGCGTGTGTCTGTGAGAATGAAGTTCTTTATAACGGCGTCATAGCCTAAAAAACCGATGATGCCGACGTCTGAACCATTCACCCCAATAATGCGAATACCGCTGACGGTGTGATTCTGGCCATCTAATCTGCCTTTGAATCCATTTATAGAGTCTTTCCCTATAGGTGTGTAGTTGCTCTCGGTACTGGCGTCATCGTCCCATGCGGTTGTATAACTATAGGCAATGTCTGCGTCCAATTTGAAATATTTACCCTGGAAACTATAACCGCCATTCACCTCGCTGGCCAGGAGGTTGAGTCCGTCGGGGGTGGAGATGAGGTAGGCTTTGGCCTCCGTGCTGCCATCGCGGGTGCGACTGGCCTGCCAGTGGTTAACATAGTCGGTGCGTACATAGTGGGCAGTGACGTTGACAACCCTTCTAGGCATGGAGAAAGTGCCTTCTCCGCTGATGCTGATGTCGTTACTGGAGTAACCCACACAGGTCATGCCTTCGTCAGGAGTGTTTCCCAAGGTAACAGTAGTTCCAAACGGGAAGTATTCTTTGCCGTCGTAGCTAAAGCCATCGGAATAAAGGGTGGCTGTACCGTTACCAATGGTCAAGCCAGTGCCGCTGTGGGCTGCAGTGACACCGTTGTTGGGAGTTATCTGGTAAGCCTGCGGCTGCAAGTTGTTTTTATAGCGATTGATGGTACCGTTCAAGTGGTTGGATCCGGTTTCGTCATAGACGTAGTAGTTGTTGGACCAGTTGGTGCTTGGAGCTTGATAAACGAAGGCAGAGTTATCGTTGTTTACTGTGGAAGTGAGGCTGGTGCTACTGGCGGTTACTACTACACTGTTGTTAATGGTAATATTTCCACCAGAACTCACCATTCCACCAAACGTGGCGGCCGTGCTGCTAATGAAGGCGCCATCAAAAAGGCAACGTGACAGGGTGGCCGTTGCTCCGCTTTTTAACTGTCCTATGAATCCTCCGTTATAGGGTGTTCCATAGTTGTTGGTGTAGGTGAGGGTGATGCTGCTACGGCAGTTGGTCAGGGTCACGTCCCCCGCGGCACGGGCAATGAATCCGGCGCCATTCATGCCGCCTGTCATAGTGATGGTCCCGTTTACGGAGAGGTTCTCCACCGTACAACCTTCGCCAGCAAAAGATATCATAGCCGGTAACTGTACGGCATTGCCGGATTCCAGCGCAAGCGTTACCTTGTGGCCCTTGCCGTCTATATGGCCGCAGAAAGGGTGGTCTGGTGTGTTGGCCACGGGCATAGTGACGGAGTTAATGTCGTTGGTCAGTTCGAAGTGCTTATTGACGAAACTATCCGTCAGCGACATGGTTACCAACCAGTCCCAGTCATCTTTGCTGCCTATGACATAGGGATGCTCCGCTGAGCCGTCGGGGGTAAGTATAGGATCCCCACTTTCATCCTCGCTGGCCCAGGCCATGTTGTGTCCTGCTACCAGAAGCGGAAGGATCAAAGTCATTCTGAGTAAAGCTAAGAGTCTGGAGTTCCTCATACTTAGAAAACATTTTCAGGATCATTAATCACCCCGTTGGCGGGAACAAGACTGGGCTGGCTCACGGCGATGCTCTTGGCGCTGATGAATCTGGGTGCATCCAGCACGTTGGCGGGAATAGTCTTGGAGGCTATGTAGAGGGCGTCGTCGGCACCGGTGATGACAAAGTGGTAGGTGTCGGCCTCAGTGCGGTCGTTCCGCAGGGAAACGTAGAAGAAATGGTCGGCCGGGGCCAAGGCGGAAGCTACGGTAATGCTGCCGTAGGAAGGGGCCCAGGCGCTGCCGTTCCAGTTCATGCTCTGCACTAGCTGACCGCCGGTGGCACTCACGGTGAAGGATTTGGGGTCTATATAGTTGTCTTCCAACTTGAAACCAAAACGGTAGATGCTCTCGGCGTTGACGAACGCGGCCTTAGAGGTGGTTACCGAGGAGCCTGCAATGGACAGGACCGTCACGGTGGCTGTGGCGTAGGCATAGCTGTCTTCCAGGGAGCCCGTTCCCGTGAGAACCCCGTTCTGGCCAGTGTAGTCCCAGGTTTCCCGGGGGAGGAGCAGGGTAAGTTGGTCGTCCTGTGACAGGCCGGTGACGGTGATGCTTCCGCTGAGGGTGGCGTTGGTGGGCTTGGAACCCTCGAAGGGCGTCACATCCAGCGTGCCCAGCAGGGTGCCGGCCTTGTAAACTTTCACGGTTTCTCCGTTTTTCCAATAGGCGTTGAGGGTGGCGCCGTCATTGACAAGGTCCAGGGCTTTTGTCTCGGGGGTCCCTTTGGCGGCAAGTATAGTTACTTTCCCGGACGTGATTTCCGATTGGGCGGGGGCATCAGGGGTGAGGTGGCTTTCCTGCTCCATCTGCTGGCAGGCGGCGGTCAAAAGGATGACGGGAATGAAAAGGATTGTATTTCTCATGATGGGTCCTCCTTTTTAGATTTCTAGCGCATCGCCCCAGCCGGTGATGGACTCGCAGATGACCCCTTCGGCCTGGACAATCACCACTTCCAGGGTGGGTGCTTCGTAGATTTCCTTGCTATTTTCAACCATAGGTAATAAATATCTCTCTATTAACCGCCACAAAATTATGTATTCTCAGCGTCAACTTTGTCATGAATGCGTTAACAGAGTGTCAACGTAGCGTCAACTTTGTCAAGGATGCGTTAACAAATTGATTTTTTTTGTAACTTCGTGCCCCGGAATGAGTTCTAACCTCTCATATATGTGCGGATTGGCCACCATGGTGTTCATCACCACGGGGCTGGTGGTGGCAGTGGTTCGTTGGTTCCACATGTGCAGGCCCTATGACCGGGACCCCAACTACTATTATCCGGGCCGGCCTTTTGTAACGGGCATTTTCCTGAGCTTTATTCTGCTGATTCCCTATGCTCTCAATCCGGATAGTGAGGATGCCTGGCACCTGACCCAGATGTTCTTCCTGCCTTATTCCCTGTATCACTTTACCGTGATGATGTTTGCGTACTTTGGTACCGTGATGCAGTGGCGCAAGTGGCGCTGGCCCATCCTCATTGTAGGCACTCCCGTTATGGTCTCCCTGATTGCGGCCGAGATTTTGGCCATCCTGCCCGGAGATCATATCGGCCTTATTTCCCGCGTGAATTTGCTTGTGCAGGGGGGCGTTATGACCTGCGCCTGCATTACGGCCCTCTGGATGGTCCTTAAATGGGCGCACCGCTTTGATGAGGACGATTTCTCCAACCCTACAGACTATCCCGTACCTTACGCCCACCGTTGGAGCATGCTCATTGGGCTGAATATGGCCCTTTGCTGGACAGCCGCTCTGGCCAACAGCCGAGCACTGATGGCCATCATCATGCTTCTCTTTTCTGTGGCTTCGGTGTTCATGCTTATCACTGCCCTGCATCCGCACCGGAACAGACCCGTAGATGAAGAGATGCAGGCCGAAGAAGAAGCCGCGGCCCAGTCCGATCCCGCCGGAGAGGTATACCACCGCGCCCTCACCAAGAAGAAACAGGCCGAAATTGTAAAAGCCATCAAGGCTGTGGTAGAAGGGGAGGAGGCATTCCGCGATCCGCACCTCACCCTACAGGAAGTGGCGTCCAAGAGCGGCTACAACCGAACCTACGTCTCCGGTATCATCAAGACCCAGTTTGGCGGTTTCTTTGACTATGTGAACCGCTTGCGCATTGAGCACGTGGAGGCCTGGATGAAGGAACATCCGGCCGGAACCATCCAGGAGGCCATAGAAGACTCCGGATTCAACTCCCGTCAAACCTATTATTCCGTAAAATCCCGCCTGGAAACCAAAGACTAGAGCTCCCTTCTGAGCCTTGCTTTGGGAATGTCCAGCAAAGCGCGGTACTTGGCAATGGTACGGCGTGCCACTTTGTAGCCCTTGGCGGCCAGGCCGTCTACCAGTTCATCGTCTGTGAGCGGATTGTGCTTGTCTTCGTTGTCCACCATTTCGCGGAGGACTTTCTTGATTTCGCGGGTGCTCACTTCCTCGCCTTCGCTGTTTTCCAGACCTTCCGAGAAGAAGTACTTGAGCGGGAAAATGCCAAAGTGGGTCTGGATCCACTTGCTGTTGACCACACGGGAGATGGTGGAGATATCAAAGCCTGTGCGCTCTGCAATGTCTTTGAGCACCATGGGCTTGAGGGATGTCTCGTCTCCGTCAATGAAGTAGTCGTGCTGGAAATCGATGATGGCACGCATGGTGCTTTCCAGCGTATTCTGCCGCTGCCGCAGGGCCTCAATGAACCATTTGGCCGAATCGATCTTCTGCTTTACAAAGGTAGCGGCTTCCTTATCGGCCCTGGATTCTGAGAGGCGGCCGTTTTCCATGATTTCCGAGTACTTGCGGTTGATGCGGAGCTCGGGGATGGAGAAGCGGGGCATGCTCAGGATGAGCTGGCCGTTTTCGTAATCCAGCTGGAAGTCCGGGACCACCTGCTGGGCTTGGTCGTTGTAGGAATCGTCTATCTGGCCGCCGGGGGCGGGGTTGAGGCGGCGGATCTCTTCCAGCACGGCCTTCATCTCGTCCTCTGAGAGATGCAGGCGGGTCATGATCTTCTGGAAATGGCGGTTCTTGAAAGCCTCGAACTGGCTCTCCAGTACGCGGATGGCGTTACCCACAGACGGAGTGCGCTTCTTGTCTTCCAACTGCAGCAGGAGGCATTCGCGGAGATCGCGGGCACCTACGCCGGAGGGCTCAAACTCCTGGATGATCTTGAGCATCTTCTCCACCTCTTCGGCCGAAGATTCTACGCCGGCGCGGAAGGCGAGGTCGTCTACCAGGGACTCAATGTCTCTGCGGAGGTAGCCGTCCTCATCCAGCGAGCCGATGATGAAGGAAGCCACGGTGCGCTCGTGCTCCGTGAGGTTGCGATATCCCAGCTGCTCCAGCAGGCTCTGGGTAAAGCTCTGCTTCACGGAGAAGGTATTGTACTCCGGACGCTCGTCCTTGCCCCAGTTGTTTACGTGGAGGTTGTAGGAAGGGATATCGTCATCCTGCGGGCCGTAGTTCTCTTCCAGGGAACCGCCGCTTTGCTCCTGGGCCTCTACCTGGGAGATGGACACATCGCGGGGTTCGTCGTCGGAACCGCCCTGGGGAGTGTCGTCCACCACGGGGTTGTCGTTGAGTACCTCGCGCACATGCTGCTCCAAAGCCTGCACCGGCATCTCGATCAGCTTGATGGTCTGGATCTGGAGCGGCGAAAGCTTCTGCTGCAGTTTCTGTTCAAGTCCTTGTTTAATGGAGGCCATTAGAGGGGATACTCGATATTATCCTTGATAATGTAAGCGGTGGGATACGTCTTCTTGAGCTGGTTGAAGATGCGCAGGGCCTCGTCCTTGGAGCGGAAGTTGCCCAGCAGCACCTTGTAGTTGGGGCTCTCGAAGCTGCGGTAGACTTTTTGTTCCGGATACAAGGTCTCCAGCGTGTTTACAATGGCCTCCGAGCGGATACGGGCCTGCGGGGAGTTGTCATAGAACACGCGGATGCGGTAGCCGCTGATGGTCTTGGAAGCATTGCCCTTGACATAGTCCGTGAGGGCCTGCTTGACTTCTGCCGTCTGGTAAACCTGTGCGCCGGGGCCCAGGATGGTAAGGATATCCTTGCCCAGCAGGGTGGAGTCTACGGGGGCGATGGTTTCTACCTCCTGTGCCTGCATACCGGCACAGAGCAGTGCGAATCCCAATATGAGAAGAATACGTTTCATAGTCTATTGTTGTGAGAGCTCGTGAAGGTCCAGATCCCTAAAGCGGAAGGGGGCCCGGAGCACTCCGTGTTTCTTAAGGGCTGCCTGCACGTCCACATCGGCCTTTAATCCTTTAAGGTTTCCCTTGGAGGCTATGATGAGCACATCCAGGAGGGAGGCACCCTCGGCCAGGGTGATGGTGCAGGGAAAGTCGTATGTCTGAGAGCTTTTGGCTTCCAACTGCAGGGGGCCGGTCACAAAGTGGGCTATCTCTTTGTCGTTATAGCGGATGGTCCCGGTCACTTCCTGTACGGCAAAGCCAATGGAGGGGTTGTCAATTCCCAGCAAAAGCTTGGCATCCATAGAGCGGGCCGAAGTAGGGACGATGTACTGGATGCCCACGGAAGTGAGGGCAATATCCTTCACTTTGGATACCCCGCAGGAGCAGGCCAGGAGGGCTGCTACAAGAAAGATGCCGATTTGACGAATGACTTTCATAAACACAAAGGTAGTGATTTTTTTCGTATCTTTGCACCCTATGAAAAAAAGAGCATACATAGAGACCTACGGCTGTCAGATGAACGTAAATGACACCGAAGTCATATTCTCCATATTGGAGGGCGCCGGCTATTCCCGTACGGAAAAAATGGAAGAAGCCGACCTCGTAATGGCCAACACCTGCAGCATCCGCGACAACGCCGAGCAGCGCATCTGGGGCCGAATTGAAGTGTTCCACCAGCTGCGTGCCTCCCGCCCCGGCCTCATTGTGGGCATCGTGGGCTGCATGGCCGAAAGACTCAAAGACAAACTCCTGGATACCCATAAGGTAGACCTGGTGGTGGGCCCGGACGCCTACCGTTCGCTGCCCCGCCTGCTGGAGGCCGTAAGGCCCGACGCTCCCCAGATTGACGTCCTCCTCTCCCGCGACGAGACGTACGCCGATATCACCCCCGTCCGTACGGACCGCAACGGGATTTCGGCCTTTATCTCCATTATGCGCGGCTGCAACAACGTTTGTTCTTACTGCGTGGTGCCTTACACCCGCGGAGCCGAGCGTTCCCGCGATGCCCACTCCATTGTGCGCGAGGCCTGCGACGTATACCAGAAGGGTTACAAGGAAGTGACGCTGCTGGGCCAGAACGTAGACAGCTACCTGTGGAAGAGCGAGACCGAGACCGTGACCTTTGCCAACCTGCTGGAGCGGGTGGCCGCCATTGCCCCGGACCTGCGCGTTCGCTTTGCCACTTCCCATCCCAAAGACATCTCGGACGAGGTCATCTACACCATGGCCGCCCATCCCAATATCTGCAAGCACATCCATCTGCCCGTCCAGAGCGGCAGCAGCCGAATGCTGGCCCTGATGCGCCGCAAGTACGACCGCGAGTGGTACCTGGAGCGCGTGGCCAAGATCCGCGAAGTGATGCCGGACCGCGGCCTCACCACGGACGTCATTGCCGGCTTCTGCACGGAAACGGAGCAGGACCACGCCGATACGGTCTCCCTGATGGATCAGGTGGGCTTTGACTGGGCCTTCATGTTCGCTTACTCGGACCGTCCCGGCACCCTGGCCAACCGCACCATGCAGGACGACGTCCCGGCCGACGTAAAGAACCGTCGCCTTTCTGAGATCATTGACCTGCAGAACCGCAAATCCCTGGAGCGTTACCGCTCCCAGGTGGGTAAGGAACTGGAAGTGCTGGTAGAAGGCCCCTCCAAGCGCGACCCCAACATGCTCTGCGGCCGCGCCTCCAACAACATGATGTGCGTATTCCCCGCCACGGGCCGTTCCAAGGGCACCTACACCACCGTAAAGGTAGTAGATTGCACCTCTGCCACCCTCATCTGCGAGTAAGGCAATCCGGACGGAAATATTTTTCCGATAAAATTTGTATCTTTGTGGATACGACAATTTGCACATTATTATATGGCTAAAAGAGAAATCAAGTTTTCCCTGGTTTACAGGGATATGTGGCAGAGTTCGGGCCGCTACCAGCCGCGCGTTGACCAGCTGGTTCGGGTGGCTCCGGCTATTGTGGATATGGGTTGCTTTGACCGTGTGGAAACCAACGGCGGCGCCTTTGAGCAGGTGAATCTCCTGTATGGCGAGAACCCCAACGTGTCCGTTCGCAAGTGGACGGCTCCCTTCCACAAGGCGGGTATCCAGACGCACATGCTGGAGCGTGGTCTCAACGGTCTCCGTATGAACCCCGTGCCGGCCGATGTCCGTGAACTCATGTTCAAGGTCAAGAAGAAACAGGGCACCGATATCGCCCGCTCATTCTGCGGCCTTAACGATCCCCGCAACCTCAAACTTTCCATCGAGTTTGCCAAGAAGGGCGGAATGATTTCTCAGGCAGCCCTGTCCATCACGCACTCTCCCGTGCACACGGTGGAGTACTACCTCAAGCTGGTGGACCAGCTGGTAGAATACGGAGCAGACGAAATCTGTCTCAAGGATATGGCAGGTATCGGCCGTCCCACCGAGCTGGGACAGATTGTGGCCGGTATCAAGAAAGCCCACCCGGAAATCAAGGTCCAGTACCACGGTCACACCGGCCCCGGCTTCTCCCCGGCATCCATGCTGGAAGTAGCCCGTGCTGGCGCAGACTATCTGGACGTAGCTGTTGAGCCTCTCTCCTGGGGTAAGGTCCACCCGGACGTGATTACCATGCAGCAGATGATGAGGGCCGATGGTTTCCAGGTCAAGGATATCAATATGGACGCCTACATGGAGGTACGTCGCCTCACGCAGGAGTTCATTGACGATTTCCTGGGCTTCTGGATCAACCCCACCAACTCCCAGATGACCTCTCTGCTGGTGGGCTGCGGCCTGCCCGGCGGTATGATGGGATCCATGATGGCCGACCTCAAGGGTTTCCAGGGTGCCATCAACGCCGCCCAGCGTGCCCACGGCCGTCCCGAGATGAGCCTGGACACCCTGATGGTGAAACTCTTCGAAGAAGTAGAATACGTATGGCCTCGTCTGGGCTATCCGCCGCTGGTGACTCCGTTCAGCCAGTACGTGAAGAACACGGCCCTGATGAACCTGTTCAATATGCTCAACGACAAGCCCCGCTGGACCACCATCGACAAGGATACCTGGGGCATGATCCTGGGCAACATGGG
>Ga0310690_10006385_pt1 | contig 15507 bp, 10 predicted proteins | sample AusTroGonzalo_MG_2_FD_207661 | JGI IMG/M metagenome (GOLD analysis project Ga0310690, IMG submission 207661) | Bovine rumen microbial communities from tropical cattle in Woodstock, Queensland, Australia - Gonzalo_04 (v2) (version 2) | ecosystem: Host-associated > Mammals > Digestive system >... | reverse complement strand
AAAAAAGTATCATGGCAGAATTCAAGTATGCGCCGATGTTCCAGCTCGGCAAAGATGAAACAGAGTATTACAAAATCCCCGGCTCGGAGTAGTACGTCAGCGTGGGCAACTTCGAGGGGCACGAGATGCTGAAAGTGGAGAAGGAAGCCCTCACGGTGATGGCCAACACCGCCTTCCGCGATGTCAGCTTCCTGCTGCGCCGCTCGCACAACAAGCAGGTTGCCAGCATCCTCAGCGACCCCGAAGCCAGCGACAACGACAAGTACGTCGCCCTCACCTTCCTCCGCAACGCCGAGGTCTCCGCCAAGGGCAAGCTGCCCCTCTGCCAGGACACCGGTACCGCCATCGTCCACGGCGAGAAGGGCCAGCAAGTGTGGACGGGCGGCGGCGACGAGGAAGCCCTCTCGCTCGGTGTCTTCAAGACCTACACCGAGGAGAACCTGCGCTACTCGCAGAATGCCCCCCTCACCATGTACGAAGAGGTGAACACCCGCTGCAACCTCCCCGCCCAGATTGACATCGAGGCCACCGAGGGCATGGAGTACCGCTTCCTCTGCGTCACCAAGGGCGGCGGCTCGGCCAACAAGAGCTACCTCTATCAGGAGACCAAGGCGCGCATCCAGAACCCCGGCACCCTCATCCCCTTCCTCGTGGAGAAGATGAAGAGCCTCGGCACCGCTGCCTGCCCGCCCTACCACATTGCCTTCGTCATCGGCGGCACGTCGGCAGAGAAGAACCTCCTCACCGTGAAGCTCGCCTCCACCCACTTCTACGACAGCCTGCCCACCACGGGCGACGCCACAGGGCGCGCTTTCCGCGACATCGAGCTGGAGGCCCAGCTGCTGGAGGAAGCCCACAAGATTGGGCTTGGTGCCCAGTTCGGCGGCAAGTACATGGCACACGACATCCGCGTGGTGCGTCTGCCGCGTCACGGCGCCAGCTGCCCCATCGGCCTCGGCGTCAGCTGCTCGGCCGACCGTAACATCAAGTGCAAGATTAACCGCGACGGCATCTGGATTGAGAAGATGGACGACAAACCCTACGAGCTCATCCCCGCTGAGCTGCGCAATGCCGGCGAAGGCGACGCCGTGAAGATCAACCTCAACCAGCCCATGAAGGACGTCTGCAAGATTCTCACCCAGTATCCCATCGGCACACGTCTCTCGCTCAACGGCACCATCATCGTGGGCCGCGACATCGCCCACGCCAAGCTGAAAGCCCGCTTGGATGCCGGCGAGCCCATGCCGCAGTACATGAAGGATCATCCCATCTACTACGCCGGCCCTGCCAAGACACCCGAAGGCATGGCTTGTGGCTCCATGGGTCCCACCACGGCTGGACGCATGGACCCCTACGTCGATGAGTTCCAAGATCACGGCGGCTCGCTCATCATGCTGGCCAAGGGCAACCGCGCCCAGTGCGTCACCGATGCCTGTAAGAAGCACGGCGGCTTCTACCTCGGCTCCATCGGCGGCCCTGCCGCCCTGCTCGCCCAGGAGAACATCAAGAGCATCGAGTGTGTGGAGTATCCCGAGCTTGGCATGGAAGCCATCTGGAAGATCGACGTTGTGGACTTCCCCGCCTTCATCCTCGTCGACGACAAGGGCAACGACTTCTTCCACCAGCTGCCGGGAGGCTGCAAAAAGTAGTTATTAAGGCTGCAGACTGCATAAACAGAAGAGGCGCGGTTTTCCGCGCCTCTTTTGTTATTCTTGTACCGTCGGGCCGTGGATGACAAGGTGGCCGTCGGGCGTTATCTCCATGGGGTCGATGAAGGCGACGCGCTCGTCGGGGTTGGAAGTGAGGCGTCCGTGATAGACGGTGAGCATACGGCCGTCGGCGTCGCGGAACATCATGTTATGTCCTGTGCCCATGACGGTGCCGCCCGCGGTGACGTTCTCCTTCAGCACGGGGTTATCGTCCGACTTACGGAAGGGGCCGAGGGGGTTGTCGGCCGTGGCATAGCCCACGGCGTAGTGCCCGCCCTGGTAGCAGTTGGCCGAGTACATCATGTAGTACGTGTCACCCTGACGGAAGATGTACGACCCCTCCGTCCAGCGGCGGTTGGCCTCGTGGGCGGTGACGGACTGGCTCTCCCACTCCGCCTGCACGTCGTCAAGCTTCATGGGCGGCTGCAGCAGCAGCTTCGGCTCGCCGATGACGCCGCTGAAGTCGGGCTTCATCTCCACGCCATAAACCCAGCTCTCCTCAATCTCGCTGTATCCGCCTGCGGCGCGCACCTGCAGTGCCAGCTCGCTCTCCACGGCGTGCTTGTAGCAGCAGCGTGAGAAGTAGAGGTATGTGCGCCCCGTCGCATCGTCGAAGAGCACGTTAGCATCGATGACGGGATAGGGCGGGTCGAACACGGGGCGGTTCATCAGGTCGCGGAACGGCCCTGCAGGGCTGTCGCTGACGGCCACGCCGATGCGGAACACCTCCAGGTCGCCCTCGGGGTTGTCGCGCTTGTTGGCGCTGTAGAAGAGGTAGTACTTGCCGCCCCGCTCATATACCTCGGGCGCCCAGAAGCAGTCAAGGTTCCACTGCTCAGGGGTGCCGCCCTTGTAGATTTGCCCGCAGGGCTTCCACGCGCGCAGGTCGTCCGAGACGAACGCCTCGAAGCCGTCGGCGAGCGAGGTGCCGTACATATAGTAGCGTCCGTCGGCAGCGTGCAGGATGAACGGGTCGCCCAGCTTCACGTCCAGCGGGTTAGGGCTGTCCCATGCAGCACGCTTGCTGCCTGGGCTGCAGGCAGCAAGCGCTATGAGAATCGTCACGATGACTGTAGTACGCAGCGTCTTCATTTCCTGACGGACTTGACAGTGGTGCGTGTGCCATCGGCATATTCGGTCACGACGATGTAGAGGCCGCGGCTGGCGCCGTTGGTCTCCTTGCCGTCCATGCCGTAGAAGCGGCGCGAGGTCACGACGGGCTCCGTGGCGGCATTGTCCACATGCGAGCCATCGCCATAGTAGTAGCGGGTGACGGAGACGGTCGTATCTTGGAACAAGCCGAAGTAGTTGATGTCTGTCGTGGTGGTGACCTTCGTGGGCAGGCCTTTGGCGTTGTACTCATACTCGTACTTGGCGGTGCCCATATCCATCAGCTCGCCCTCGCCCATGTCATACTTGATTGTCATAAGGTCAGGAAGGCCGTTGGACAGGAAGGTCAGCTCCATCACCATGGTGGGGAGGAACTCGCCCGTCTCGTCGTCCAGCTCGTAGTCGTCTTCGCGATAGATCTGTCCGGCGGCATTGGTGTAGATGACGTAGTAGTCAGTGGCTCCCCAGCCTTGGCTGCCTTGCCAGACATACTCGGTAGTGAAGGCCTTCTCGCCCTCATAGGTGGTGACATTCTTTCTGGAATTCTTCCAGTTGTCGCCGTCCCAGTTCTCGTCCAGATCCTCGGTGAGGCGGCCTTGGGCATCGTAGGTGTACGTGTGGCGGTAGTCGTTCGTAAGGCTGCCGTCACTCTGCACATTCTGTGTGAGCTCCACGGTCACGTGGCCGGCAGCATCGTAGGTGTAGGACACTTTCTTCAGGCCCGTGCCGAACCAGTCCTTGGAGTCCTCAATCATGGCATAGGCCAGCTTGTCGCCCTCGTAGGTGTTGGTGGTTTTCGTGTAAAGCTCCCATTCATCGTCGTCCCAGTCATACTCCGTTTCGGTTGCGATGCGCTTCTTGGCGTCGTAGGTATAGACGGACTTGAAGGAAGGCTCCAGCACGCCCTCGCCGTTGGTGTCCCACGAGACCACGCTGTCGGGACAAGCAGCCATCATGTCCTCCTCCGTAATGCGGTTGGGCTTCTGCTGCCCCATACGCTGGGCGGCAACGCTCATGCGCTCCTTCACCTGCTGCGGCGCACGCACAGGCTGGGCGTTGGTGGCCAGGATTGCAGCCACGAGGATGATAATCAGTGTAGAAATTTTCTTCATAGACAAAATGTTTTTTTATTATACATAGGCATATTTGGGGGCAAAGGTAAAACATCGCAACGAATGTACCAAATTTTTACGGAAAAATCGTGCGTTTTCCCCATTAGGAGCGGGACACGGGCAGAAAAGTGGTCAGTTTTTCTTCAGGGTTTTTGGAACACGCGGACGTAGTCCACCTCCATCGTAACGGGCAGGGCGTTTTCGTCAACGCCCTGTGCGCCGCCCCAGTCGCCGCCCCAGGCAAGGTTGAGGATGACATAAAACGGTTTGTTGAACGGCCATGTCTGTTTGTCGCCCTTGCCGTCGTTCTCGAAATAGAACAGCTCCTTGTCATCGACGTAGGTGCGGATGTAGTCGGTCGTCCACTCGAGGGCATACTTGTGAAACTCGCCCTCGGCGCCGGCGCAGTAGCGCTCCTTGGTCTTCTGGGTGCCGATGCTGTGGTAGTACTTCTTGCAGTGGATGGACGAGGAGGTGTAGTTGGGATGATAGCCCACTTCCTCCATGATGTCTATCTCGCCGTCGTCGGGCCAGGCGGTGAAATGCACGGGCATCATCCAGAAGGCGGGCCAGGTGCCCTTGCCTTTCGGCAGCTTGATGCTCGCCTCCACATAGCCATACTTCCAGCCGGTGTTGCGGCAGGCATAGACGCGACCCGAATAGACCTTGTCGCCCTCCTTGAAGCAGTTGATCTTGAGTGTTCCCTTGGAGCACTCGGCCACAGCGGTTCCGGCGGGTGACTTCTGCTCGACGTAGGTCTGCAGTTCATTGTTGACCCATCCTGCACGCGCTGTCTGATAGGTCCAGTCGCCCTTGAGGATGCCATCCTTGTCGAACTCATCCTGCCAGACGAGCATGTAGCCGTCGAGATGGCAGAGGTCGCTGTACTTGATTTCCGGTGCTGCGCTCTGGGTGACGGTGATGACGGCACGGTCGCTGCCCGACTTGACGACGACCTTACCCTCGCGGGCGCTGGTGAGGACGTTCTCCGCTACGGTGACACCGACCCTGCCCTCGTTGGCCGTGCCGGAGGTGTAGGTGACGCTGAGCCAGTCATCGTCGCTGTAGGCGCTCCACTCGCGCTGGGCCTTCACGTTGACGGTGAACGTGCCGCCGTTGTGGTCGAAGGAGAACTCATCGCCACTGAGGGTGATGGTGGAGGTAGTCTTGCCTTCTCCCTGTTCCTCGCCTCCCCCACACGAGGTGAGGGAGAGGAGGGAAATCAGGGTGATGATGAGACAACTCAAAGGTTTCATGAGACTTTTAGTGTTCGATGAGGGAGAATCCGCTGATGGTGACCTCGCTGCCGGCAGGTGTGCGGCCCAGATCGACGAAGAGGGCTATGCGGTCGTAGTCAACGTTGGGGGCGATGCCGAGCTGCTCGAAGCGTACATCCTCGTAGGCACTGAGCTGGACGTCGTTCTTGTAGAAGAAGAAATTCTCGTTGTCGTTGCCCTCCCATGCGAGCTTGACGGTGCAGACGCAGTCGGACGAGCTGTTGATAGTGATACCGAAGTCGTAGGTCTTGTCGGCATAGGCAGGAGCGTCGAGTGTGAAATGGCTCTGTCCCTGCCACTCGCTGCCGCCGATGCCGTCGGGCATCGTCAGCGTGACGGATTCGCGGGAGGGATCCCAGGCGATGCCGGGTGCGAGCTGTCCGCTCCAGTCGCTGGCGGAGTACCAATAGGTGAAGGACACCTTCTCCGGATCCCAGATCTGCGTGCCGCCCGGGGTAGGTGCTGAGCCGCCCACCTCGGCCAGCTTGATGTTCTTGAGCTCGACGGTGGAACCGGCGGGCGAACGGCCCAGGTCAACGAACAGCACGCAGGCGTCGTAGTCGGTGTCGGGGGCAATGTCCTTCATCGAGAAGGTAGCGGTCTCGTAGGCGCTCACCTTGAAGTCGTTGACGTAGAAGAAAGCGTGGTCGTTGTCGTTGCCTTCCCAGGCGAGCTTGACGGTGATGGTCATGTCGGCGTCGGCATCGACGTCCATGCTGAAGTTGTACTTCTTGTCGGCCGAGGCGGGGATGTTGGTGTGGAACTGGGTCTGGCCCTGCCACTCGCTGCCGCCGATGCCGTCAGGGATGACCACACGGATGCCGTTGCCGCCAAGGGCTTCCCACTGCGGGTCGGCAATCTGTGCCCAGCCGCTGTTGGCATACCAGAAACCGTAGCTGACGGTTGCTTCGGCCCAGAGGTTCTCGCCCTCGTCGTTGCCGCCTCCCTCGCCGCCATTAGGCTCCTGATGCTCCTGCAGGCAGATGTCCTTGACGACCACCTCTGTACCGGCGGGTGTGCGGCCGAAGTCGAAGAAGAGGGCCACACGGTCGTAGTCCACGTTGGGCTGGATGTTTGGCATCTTGAACGTCACGTCTTCGAAGGCCTTGAGCTGCACGTCGTTCTTGTAGAAGAAGGCATTGTCGTTGTCGTTGCCCTCCCAGGCAAGTTTGATGGTGCAGACGCAGTCGGCTGCGCTGTTGAGGGTAGCGCAGAAGTCGTAGAACTTCTCGGCATAGACGGGTGCATTGATGGTGAAGTGCGTTTGCCCCTGCCACTCGCTGCCGCCAATACCTTCAGGCATCACGACGCGGAAATCGTAGCCCTGCCACTCGAACTCGGGCGTCAGGCCACCGCTCCAGTCGCCCGGCGAGTACCAGAACGTGACACCCACCTCACCGCTGTTGCGCCACAGGTTGGTGGCACCGGCGATGTCGTAGTGGGCACCCTCCTCGGGCACGTCGGGATTGTCGGGGTTGTCGTCAGGCAACACCGTGCCGTCGTCGATGGCGTGATCCTTCAGGGTGATATTGCTGACGGTGACCACCGTGCCCTCGGGGCAGCCGCCGAAGTCAAACACCAGCTTCGTGTCGGCAGCATCGATACCGGCGAGGTCGGAACGCCAGAAGATTACATCTTCGTAGGCCTTCACGTCGATGCGTTCGGCAAAGAGGAAGTTGCCGTCGTCCGTGCTGTCCGTCAGCTTGACGGTCACACCGGGAATGTCCGTTGTGCTGTTGATGATGCAGGAGAAGTCGTAGTTCGTCCCGGCATTGAGCGCGAGGGCGGAGGTGGGATGAATGTGGAACTGAGCCTGCCACTGCATGTCGGAAGGCTCGGGCAGGTTGATGGTCCACTTGGCGCCAGCCTGCTCGTAGGTCATGGTGCCGTCGGGATATCCTTCCCAGTTGCCGCCGTGGGCATAGTACATGCTGGTGATTTCGAAGGCCGACCCGTCATCAACGGGCTTCCAGAGGTTGGCCTCGTGCTTGTAGTTGAAGCCGTTGAACGACTTCTTCACCTCACCGCTACTCAGCAGGTAGTGCCAGGCGATGCCGCCGTTGTCGATGACCAGCTCGAGCTCTTTGGCCGTGATGCTCTCGATGCGGTATCGCGGGGAGTTCCAGATGTCGTCGTTGGCAATATAGGGGAAGTAGGTGTGCTCCGGGAACACGATGAAGAGGTCATTACCCTCCACCACCAGTTCGTAGGGAACAGTCTGGGGAGCACTGACGGGCACATTGAAGTCCTCGTCGGGGTTGCGCAAGTCGGGCCATGCGGTGACATCCTTGTTCACATAGATGGTTCCGCTCTCGCCCGGGTCGAAGGTGTAGGTGTCGCCCTCGTCGCTGTGGGTGAAGGTGAGGATGTTGTCATAGACGCCCCAGTCCTTCTTGTCGCCCGGTGCAGCGCTCCACCAGTTGGTGCCGTTGGTACCCGGTTCGCCGCAGCCCATGTGTCCGGCGGTCTCGCCGTCGATGTGCCATTTCTTGCCATCCTTGCAGAGCAGGGTGTAGTACTTCGTGAAGTCCATGATGGTGTTATCGACGTGGAACGTCTTGGTGATGACGCCGTCGCTGATGCCGTTGGCATTGCCGATTTTCACATCCACGGTGTAGTCGCCGGCAACGGCATAGATTTTCTTCAGGCCGTTGGTGGTGCTGTAGGTCGTGCCGTCGAAAATCCAGATGGGATAGGCAGCCTTCACGTCCTCAAGTGTAAAGGTCACCTGGTTGGTGGCCTGGTCAACGGCCACCTTGATGTTATTCTCGTAGAGCGATGCCTGCGGTATCTCTCCGCCGTTGAGCGTAGGCACCTCCTCGGGCTTGCACCCTGTCAGGCAAAGCACTGCGACAACGAATATTCCAAAATAACTCTGTAACTTTTTCATATACGGATTAGTTTTTATGCGGATTAGTAGGAATTCTGTTTCAAGGTATTCTGGGCGGCGTCAATCTCGCTCTGTGGGATGGGCAGGTACTTCTTTCCCTCGCTCCACGTGTTGGTGCGGTAGCCGTAGGCATCGGGCACCAGCGTGGTCGTGGCCTTGCCGGTGCGGACGAGGTCCCAGTAGCGCTTGCCCTCGCCGACGAACTCCAGACGGCGTTCCTCGATGATGTTGTCAAGCGTTGCCTCCACGTCGTCAACGAGCCCGGCACGGTGGTGTACGAGGTTCAGGTAGTTCTTGGCATCGGCTGTGCTTCCGCCGGTGGCCAGCAGCAGCTCGGCCGCGTTCAGCAGTGTCTCGCTATAGCGATAGACGCGCAGGTTGTTGTCGTAGTTCAGGTCGCCGTCGGCAATCTGTCCGGCGTTGCCGCCAGCCTGGGCGACATACTTCTCCAGGAAGTAGCCCGTGTCCTGATAGCGCTTCTCATACGAGCCATCGGCAGGTGCATACCAGCAGGTGGCATCGCGGCGGGTGTCGGTGGGCTGATACATGTCGTACGTCTCCTGACGGACGGGGGCGAAGCCCCAGCCGTTCTCATGTCCGGCACCGCTGAAGTTGTACGGACTGATCAGTCGGGGGACGACGGTACCGCCAGCATTCAGCGGAGCGCCCCACGAGCGATAGGAACCCTCGGCACGGTAGATGATCTCGAAGATGCTCTCCGAGCTCCACTCACCCGTGTTGCGGAAGATGGTGCCGTAGTCGGGCACGAGGTCGTAGCCGTTGTAGGCAATGATCTCCTTCATGTACTCCAGCGCCTTGGTATAGCGACTCTCGTCCTTCTGGTACATCACCACCTCGGCATAGAGCATGTAGGCCATTGCCTTGGTGACGCGGCCGTAGTTCTCGGAGGTCTCGCGCATGGGCAGCGCGTCCAAAGCAAGGGCTCCCTCGAGGTCGGCAATCATATTGGCATAGACAGCGTTGGCCTCAATCTGCTCGCAGAGGAAATCGCCGCTGAGGTTCTCCTCGTAGTAGGGGATGTTGCCCCAGAACTTCCAGAGCCAGTTGTAGTAGAATACGCGCAGCACGCGCACCTGTGCCTCGTAGTACTTGGCATTGTCGGCCGGCACCTGGTCCGTCGCCTTCAGATAGGCAAGGACGTCGTTGCTGCGCTTGACGCCGCTGTACGCCACCCACCAGAGGGCGCTCAGGCAATTCGTGGGCAGTGCCTCGTAGTTCATCATCAGGTGCCAGAAGGTATTGTCGCTCCTGTCCTGTCCGCCCACCCACAGCTGGTCGGCCATGATGTCGCTCATGAGGTTGACGGGGGTGTACTGGCTTCCGTTCCAGTCGGTCCAGTGCAGGGGGTCGTAGGCAGCCACGACAGCCTCCTGTATATGGGCATCGGTCTTGAAGTAATCCTCGATGAACTCCTGCATGGGAGCTTCCACCTCAAGGAAAGAGTCGCCACAGGCAGTCATGGCCATCAGTGCCACCACTGCAAAAAGGGAATATAATGTTCTTTTCATTGTCGTCGTATTTTGTGCGTTAGAACGTGATGTTAAAGCCAGCGGTATAGGTGCGTGCCTGCGGATAGACGCCGCGGTCGATGCCCAGCGAAGTGCCGCCGGAGGCAATTTCAGGATCGAAGCCGTGATACCTGGTCAGCGTGAGCAGGTTCTCAGCAGCCACATATAGACGGAGGTTCTGGATGAGCACCATCCGCATGAGGTTCTTGGGCAACGTGTAGCCGAACTGGATGTTCTTCAGACGGAAGTAAGAGCCGTCATAGACGTAGAGGTCGCTGCTGACCCAGTTGTGGTTATCGACGATGCTGAAGCGGGGCAGGCGGTTGCTGGTGCCCTCGCCCGTCCAGCGACCAAGCAGGTAGCTGGGCAGGTTCGACGAGCTGATGTCGGTGCGGCGGGTAGCGTCGAAAATCTGACAGCCCCACACGCCCTGGCCCACGGCGCTCAGGTCGAAGCCCTTCCACGAGATATTCAGGTTGAGGCCGTACGTCCAGTCGGGCATACCCTTGCCCAGATAGGTGCGGTCGTCGTCGTTGATGATGCCGTCAGGCTGGCCGTCAGGACCGCTGATATCTTTGAAGCGGACGTCGCCGGCCACAGGGCTGCTGCCGTCACTCCACTTCGGACCCTGCGCGGCCTCGGCAGCGTTCTGATAGACGCCGTCCGTCTTGAGACCGTAGAAGAAGGGGAAGGGATAGCCGTTCTCGGCACGGCTGACGGTGCCCGTACCCTGGAACGAGTCGTAGTTGGCCCAGCCAGTGTCGTTGCCGTACTCGATGAGGACGTTCTTCAGGTAGGTGAGGTTGCCGCCGAGACGGATGTTCCAGTCGCCTGCTGTCAGGCGATAGGCGGTCTCCATCTCCACACCGCTGTTGCGCATGCGGCCCACATTGCCCGTAGGCTTCGACTCGCCTACGTACGACGGGATGTTCATCGTCATCAGCATGCCGTCGGTGATTTTATTGTAGTAGTCGATGGTGAAGGTGAGGGCGTTTCCGAAGAAGCCGAAATCAACGCCCGCATCCGTCTGCACCGATTCTTCCCAGCGCAGGCTCGGGTTGGCGAGGCCGCTGGCCTTCACGCCCTGAGCCATATTCTCGGCCGAGCCGAAGATGTAGTTGTTGCCCGTAGCCGTGAGGACAGTGTAGCCGAAGTTGCCGATGTTTTCGTTACCGTTCTTACCCCAGCTCAGACGCACCTTCGTGGTCATGCCCTCGGGCAGCTTCATGTAGGGCTCGTTGTGGAGGTTCCATCCCAGCGAGAACGAGGGGAACGTCGCCCAGTGGTTGTTGGAGCCGAAGCGGCTGCTGCCGTCGCGGCGGATGGTGGCCTGCACCATATAGCGCTCGGCGTAGTTGTACGAGGCGCGGGCGAAGTACGAGGCCAGCGTGGCGTTGGCGTTCTTGCCGCCGTAGATGTTCATCTCGCCATTCTCCTGCAAGGCATCGGTATAGCTCAGGTAGGGACGATTGACGTCCTTCATGTGGTAGGCGCTGCCGCCGATGTAGTAGCTGCCCACGGTCTCCTTGGCGCTCTGGCCGAGGAGGATGCTGAACGAGTGGCTGCCGATGGTCTTGTCGTACGAGAGCACGTTCTCCAGCTGCCACACGTTGCTGCGGTTCATGCTGGAGCTGACGCTGCTGTAGTCGCGCCAGACGTTGCTACCGAGATAATAGATGGGAGTATAGCCGTCACTGCCCCAGAAGCTGAGGTCGTAGCCGAACGACGTGCGGAACTTCAGGTTGTCCCACAGCTGCAGCTCGGCGCCCGAGCTGAGCACGAACTTATGGCTCCAGCCCTGGTCGCCGTGCATGGAGAGGCTGGCGATGGGGTTCACCATCTCGTTGAAGGCGGCGCCGGGCACCATAAAGAGGCGGCCCTGCGCATCGTACATAGGCACATAGTTGACCAGCCCCTCCTGTGCAGCAGCCTGTTCGGCATCGGCATAGACGCCGAGTGTCGGGCTCAGGGCCAGCGCCGAGCCGAGCATCGAGCCCCACTCGCTGTTGGTGCTGATGCCGGTACTCTTGATACGGGCATAGCTGATGTTGGCGTTCAGCTTCAGCTTGTTCAGGAAGTTGCGGCTGGCGCTCTCATCAAATACCGTGTAGTTGTTGTTCGAGCGCAGCGTCAGACGCTCGTAGTTCGAACGGCCGTAGTTGCCGCCCACGATACCGTCCTGCTTGAAGTAGCCGCCGCTGAGCAGGTAGTCGGCCTTGTCCGTACCACCGCTGATGCCCACCTGGTGGGAGACGACGGGGGCGTTGTTGTTGAAGACGAGGCTCTGCCAGTCCGTGCCCTCGCCCAGGGCATACGGGTCGTTGTAGAGGGGAGCCATACCGCTGTTCAGCCGGCCCTCGTTGATCATGACGGCATACTCGGTGGCGTTGAGCACGTCGCGCTGACGCCAGGCGCTCTGCCAGCCGTGACTGTAGTCGTAGCTGATCTTCGCGTTGCCCTTGCTACCGCTCTTGGTGGTGACGAGCACGACGCCGTTGGCAGCACGCGCACCATAGACGGCACCCGAGGCTGCATCCTTCAGCACCTCAATGCTCTGTATGTCATTGGGGTTCAGGTAGTCGAGGCCGCCCTCGATGGGCATGCCGTCGACGATGTAGAGCGGGTCGCTGTTGTTGATGGTGCCGACGCCGCGGATGCGGATGCGCGAGGCATCGCCCGGCTGACCAGAGTTGGCCGTCACGGAAACGCCCGCAGCGAGACCCTTCAGGGCGTTATCCACACGCACGGGAGCCACCACGCCCAGGTCGCCTGCATCCACCTTCGCGATGGCTGCCGTGACCACACTCTTCTTCTGCACGCCGTAGCCGACGACCACCACATCCTCCAGCGCCTGGGCATCTTCCTTCAGGACGATGTTCAGCACGGGAGCGGCCGCCACGCTCTGCGTCGCGTAGCCCACGAACGAAACCACGAGGATCGCGCCACGCTGCACGTTCTGCAACGCAAAACGGCCGTCCAGATCGGTGATGGCACCGTTCGTCGTACCCCTCACGGAGACCGAGGCGCCGATGACCGGCTCTCCCGTCTCGTCATTTACAACACCTCTTACCGCCATCCCCTGCGCAAAGGCAGCCGATGGAGCAAGAAGCAGCAACAGCAAGGCCGCTACGACCCCGCCTGTCCATTTTTTCTTTGCTTTTTTCATGTTTGGATTATACTAATTAAAAATCTATTCGTCGCGAAGGTAATACTTTTTTTTGAAATAATCACCAATTTTGTAAATTATTTTCTATCTCCATATACTGACGCGAGGCGTCCATTCGTAGTCTGCACCTCAAGCCACGCCCAGCAGGCAACGTTCCCCTTGGAAAAAAAAGGAATTAGAAAAGAGGAATGAGGCTATCGGTAAAAATTGCTCACTATTTCGTTGTATTTCTGAGCCAAAGATACAAATTTTCGCGAAAACAAACAAGCAAAACGAGCGTTTTTTCAGTTTTTTTCGTAAAAAAAGCACGTTTATTTCTACGGGAACAGGCGAACCAACGCGCAAAATCCCCCGTTACCGTTACACTGCTGGTATAGTTGGGCTGCATAATGACAAGCACTGAAAGAGCCACCGGAACCAATGCACACCAGAGGAGTCTGCTTGTTCTCTGCAAACAGAAACAATGCAAGACGCGTCACATCCTGCTGCTCAGCCCATCGAATGGTCTCCGGAAGCTTTTTCAGCTCTCCCTTAAATGGCTTTCCCATAATCAAACTTTGAGTCTACTTGAAAAAGTGGCATTAATTTGATTTGCAAAGATACTCATTTTTATTGAAAATAAGACATCATTATGAGGTTTCTCGCTTATTTAAGCCATTTTTTGTCTAAAGCAAGGCTATTGTATATAAAAATACCCACATAGAAGGGATTGACCTGAAGTTTCTGCGGGAGTACTGCATGGGGCAAGAGAGCATTGGTGATGAGGTAAACGTAATTGAAGAGACTGTTGGTAGAAAGCTTGCACAACACTTATCCTCTTTAATAATTATGGTATTCATCCACAAGTTTATTTAGTGTAGAATGTAATTCTATGCTTGTTGTTTGATGAATAAATGATGGATTATAATCCATGGAGGATTTAATCAGACTATTCAACTTACAGAATCGGCGATGTTGATTATCATCAAATTCTGCTATATAACCATTTAGATTATCAATATTCACATCAATCGCATGGAGGTATTTTGCCATAATACCAACAAAAATGTCAGAAAGCTGAATCATACAGTCTGACTTTGAATCCACAAAACAATAGTTAGATAATACATTACCGTTAATTAAAAAATCATAATCATCCATGAAATTAACAATATCAGACTCGTTATCGAAAATCAAGTTGCTATTGACGTATGTGCATATTTCTGTTTCGTAGAAACACGTCAATTCTTTAATCAACATATGCTCTTTCTCTTCCTGAATGAAAACTGCTGCATCCTGTTTACTGCCTTCAATTAACATAGATTCCAACATCATTAGGATCGGTTGCTGTTGTAAAGAACAGTCTTTCTTATATTTTTTACACAGGTCTAATAATCCTTGAAAGAATCTTTTTACCGCGTCTGGTGTTTTTAAATCAGGATACTCGTGGTCATAAAATAGTTTTGCTGTGGCCTTTACATCATATCGGGCAACTCGATAGAGCATGCCCTTTAAATAGTAAATGAATGGCATGTACAAAGCTACATTCTCAATTGAGTCCAATATATCAACTATTGACCAATATAAAACGTTTAGGCTTTGGAAGTGAATGTGCCATCCTTTTTCAAGAATCAAGTCTAAAAAAAATTCAAGCTTTTTAGACTTTAAGCACCATTCAAAAGTTCCTGAATAAATATGCTTGGACTTTATTTCTTCTGTAACTGTTTTTTGAACCCCAAGTCGTTTTTTCAATTCGTCAAACATAATACTGCCTTCACCTTCTATACCCCCCAGGACAAAGTGAGTGTCTGCCTCAACATTAAATGATTCCTCTCTAACAACAAATTTCTTAATATTGCCAGTTTCATCGTAATACAGATTAGTTATCACATCAATAAATGAGGGGTCTATATCTTGTAATAACAACATTTTTTTATTCGCCTTCCGAATTTCCGAATAATCTATTAAACCCATTTTCTTTTCATTATTATTGTTTAACATACTGCCTTTGATTTATGACACCTCTGTTCGGGATAAGAATAAAGTTCCTTTAGCGGCTTTCTTTTTTATCGTGTGTAACGTCACTATACTAATTACCTTCCGGGTAACGTACTTCCCAGTCAGTATAATCAGCAAAGTATTCGGGAGGTTCTACTGCGATAAAAAGTAATTGTACGAAGTCAGCGTGTGATGCTGCCCGAGAAGACTCCAATGTTGTGTAATAGTGCTGATAGACATCTGTCTCACCAACAATGTAGTTCTCGTCAATATAGTCAACCCTACAGCAATGTAATTCTTTAGTTTTTTTGATGGGAATGGTCATAACCCGCTCCTTTTCGTTATAAGTAAAGATATATCTATCATCCCACATGAAAAGATCATTGTAGAAATGCATAATAGAATCTTCAAACTGAATATAGTTTGTTCCGCTATAGTTTCTCATATTATGAATTCCTTCAAGACCATAGAAATCATCTCCTGTTTGGAGATACTGGAGAGTATCTCCTTTCCAACAACAGTATCTTTCTACCACAAAAAAGTATTTTCCTTCTGTTTGCTTTCGAAATACTTCATCTGATATTTTCACATTTTTTTTAAGTGCTGATGCTGGAATACTTGTCCCCATCACGTATTCAGAATTTGTTCTAGATACCTTTTTTTCTTCTGAGTCTTTCGACCCCGATGTAATCGGGTTGTTCGGGTCAACGTCATTTTTAACACAAGATGAAAACGAC
>Ga0310690_10006383_pt1 | contig 15509 bp, 21 predicted proteins | sample AusTroGonzalo_MG_2_FD_207661 | JGI IMG/M metagenome (GOLD analysis project Ga0310690, IMG submission 207661) | Bovine rumen microbial communities from tropical cattle in Woodstock, Queensland, Australia - Gonzalo_04 (v2) (version 2) | ecosystem: Host-associated > Mammals > Digestive system >... | reverse complement strand
TTTTGATAAGTATGATAACGCAATCACCCGACTGTGCCAGGAAAAGGGACGCGTAAAGCTAGTAAAAGAAGTTTTTGACCGTGCTCATCAGGACAATCCGGGTGCCACGCTGCTCATAAATGATTTTAATACTTCTACAAATTATGAGATTTTGATTGACGGATGTTTAAATGCAGGAGTGCCGATCAGTGCAATTGGTATTCAGTCGCACCAGCATCAGGGTTACTGGGGTCGCGAAAAGCTTGAAGAAGTTCTGGCTCGTTATGAACATTTTGGACTTCCTATTCATTTTACAGAAAATACTTTGATTTCCGGAGACATTATGCCGGCTCATATTGTTGATTTGAATGATTGGAAGGTTGAAGAATGGCCAAGTACACCTGAAGGCGAAGAACGACAGGCGCGCGAAATTGAAGAAATGTACAGAATCTTGTTCTCACATCCGCTTGTTCAGGCAATTACAACGTGGGACTTCCACGACGGTGCATGGCTCAAAGCTCCAAGCGGTTTTGTACGAACTGACAATTCCCTCAAGCCTTCATACCATATGCTCAAAAAGCTTGTGCGCGAAGAGTGGTGGACAGATGTTACTGTTACAACAGATGCTTCTGGTTGTGCAGAAGTTGAAGCCTTCAAGGGTGAATACAAACTGGTTGCAGATGGTGCCGAAGCCGCTGCAAAGTTTACAGATAACGAAAAGCTTAGCGTAACGTTGGGGGCATAATATGAATATAAAATGGGGCATACTTGGCACTGCCAACATCGCAAGATATGCAACAATTCCGGGAATGAAAAAAGCCGAGCATTGTGAGCTTTATGCAATTGCGGGGCGCAGTCTGGAAAAGGCAAATGCTTTTAAGGAAGAATACGGTTTTGAGAAGGCCTACGGCAGCTACGACGAACTTATTGCCGACAAGGAAGTTCAGGCTGTTTATATTCCGCTTCCGAATAATCTTCATCTTAATTGGGTGGAGGCAGCGCTTAAGAGCGGGAAGCATGTTCTTTGTGAAAAGCCGCTTGCACTTAATGCTGAGGAAGCAAAGCAGATGTATACTGTTGCGCGGGAGAACGGCGTGTATTTGATGGAAGCTTACGCTTACTTGCACAGTCCATATGTTCAAAGCTTAAAGGATGATGTTGCAAGCGGCGTGATTGGCGAAGTTGATTACATTGAATCAGCATTTATTACACAGGGTTATAAAGAAGATTTCCGTCTTCACAAAGAGTTTGGTGGCGGTGCGCTTTATGATTTGGGCTGCTACTGCACAACAATGATTTTGTCTTTGATTGATTCAGATCCTGATTTTGTAAAGGCTGTTGCAGAATTTTCTGACGAGGCTGTTGATGTTAATACTGCCGCAATCGTGCGTTTTAAAAACGGTGTGCGCGCAAGCTTTAATATTGGAATGATTCTGGGACAGAATACAAACTCCCGCTTTGACAGACTTTATGTTCACGGAACAAAGGGTTCAATTCATTCTGAAGTTGAATATAATCAGGAAGGCGAAGTGAGCTACAAAATTGTAGAAAACGGCTGGAGCGACAATAAAGTAATTGAACGAAAGATTTCTGTTCCACACAATTATGCACTTGAGCTTGAGCAATTGAATCAGTGTATTTTGGGTAATGCCAAACCGCACATCACTCCAGAGTTTTCAATCAAAAACGCAGAGCTTTTGGACAAGGTATTTAAGGAGATTGGATATTAGGGGTCCCTGAGCTTGTCGAAGGGCCCCAAGGAGCATTCACATGAGATTAGGAACATCATCCCCATTAAAACATAACTCCCCCGAGGAATGGGCAGCAAACCAGGTAAAGCTTGGTTGTGCCACAGTAAATTTTCCGCTGAACTGCAACGATGACGAACAGAAAATCATTGCCTACAAAGATGCTGCAGAAAAGGCAGGCCTTACAATTGCCGAAGTTGGAATCTGGCGAAACGCTCTTGCAAGCGACCCGGACGAACGAAAGGCAAATATGGACTACTGTGTAAACCAGCTGCGGCTTGCAGATTTTCTTGGGGCTCGTTGTGCTGTAAATGTTGCCGGTGCTTTTGGTCCACGCTGGGATGGAGGCTATAAGGCCAACTTTACAGATGAGGCCTGGAAGAAAACTGTAGCAATGGTTCAGGAAATTATCGATCGTGCAAATGTGCACAACACATATTTTACTCTGGAGCCAATGCCCTGGATGATTCCGACAGGTCCAAAGGAATATCTACGCTTGCTCGAAGCAGTTGACCGCGACCGTTTTGCAGTTCATATGGATATTATCAATATGACAAATTCTGCTGACCGATATTTTAATGCCGAGGAGTTTATAGACGAATGTGCAAATCTTCTTGGAAACAAAATCAGAAGCTGTCATATTAAAGATGTACACTTGGACGAGCGTTATACAATCAGGCTTGAAGAATGCGGCCCAGGTGATGGCGAGTTCCCACTGCGACATTATGTAGAAAAAATGAACGAGATTGACCCTGACATGCCTGTGATCCTTGAGCATTTGAACACTGATAAAGAATATTTAAAATATTTGGGATATTTAAAGGAGCAATTGAATGGCTTATACAAGACTCTCTGATGCAAATGAAATTACTGCCCGCTATATGGATTCGATTTTAATCCAGGAAAGGCTGATTGACTCAGTGGTTGCAAATACAACCACTACGCTTTTGGGTGAAAAATTCGACAGTCCGGTGCTTACACCTGCTTTTTCGCACCTTAAAAACTATGATGGCCGCGAGCTAACAGGCTTGGAAGAATATTCTGTTGCCGCAAAAGAAAGTAATATTTTGAATTTTGTTGGCATGATGGAAAACGACCAGTTTAAGAATATTCTTGCTACAGGTGCAAAAACTGTCCGCATTGTAAAGCCGTATGCAGACAACGCAAAGGTTCGTGATCAGTTTAAGTTTGCAGAAGATAACGGTGCCTTTGGAATCGGCATGGACATAGACCACATTTTTGGAATGACAGGTTATGATATTTGTGTAGGCGAAGAAATGGCCGCTCAGACACAGGATATGCTTGCTTCTTACATTGCGTCATCCAAGCTTCCGTTTGTTGTAAAAGGTGTTTTGAGTGTTGCGGACGCTTTGAAATGTGCAGAGGCTGGGGCTAAGGCAATCATCGTAAGTCATCATCATGGTCGCGTTCCTTATGCAGTTCCTCCAATGATGATTTTGCCGGAAATTAAAAAAGCCTTGGAAGGTCGTGGAGTTCAGATTTTTGTAGACTGCGGAATTGCAAGCGGAGCAGACGTTTACAAGGCCCTGGCACTTGGAGCAGATGCCGCAGCAGTCGGTCGCTCAATGCTTCCGGGTCTAGAAAAAGAAGGAGTTCCCGGCGTAAAGAAATTCCTTAAAGAAGTAAATGATGAGCTTAGGTTTATAATGAGCTCAACAGGATTTTCAAAGGTTTCGGAAATAGATAGTTCGGCATTGAGATTAATCAAATAAACTCGGCTGTATAGGTTCCCTCTCCGGAAACTCTTCTATCCACTTAAAAACGCTGTCGGTACCAAGCATGATTTTGTTTTGCCGGCAGCGTTCTTTTAAATAAATCATAAGCTCGTGTTCGCGAGGACTTGAAACAACATAATTGTAGCCGTAAGTTTTCTGATAGCGCTGTTTGAGCGAAAGTCCTTGTTGCGGAGCAGGGAAGTTTTTGTCCAGGGCTTTGTAAAAATATTCGCGGTTTCCTTCGCGCAAAGTCAGGCCAATTCCAAAGCAAAGGATTGCATGAACGCCGGCACGAACACAGTAGTCAATTATGCCGTCAATGTTTTCCTGAGTGTCATTAATGAAAGGGAGCAGCGGACTGAACCAGACAACGGTTGGAATACCGGCATCACGGCAGGCACACAAAACTTCAAAGCGACGGCTTGTAGGGCAGACCCCCGGTTCAATTTTTTTGCAAAGCTCATCGTCTGCTGTTGTGAGTGTCATCTGGACAACGGCTTTTGTATTGTTGTTTATGCGTGTAAGGATGTCCAGGTCGCGCAGCACAAGGTCAGATTTTGTTATAAGAGTTGCACCAAAATTGTAGCGGTCAATTATTTCAAGACAACGGCGCATGAGCCCAAGTTCTTTTTCTAGCGGAATGTATGGGTCGCACATGCTGCCTGTTCCAATCATACAGCGCTTGCGTTTTTTCTGCAGTGCTTCTTCAAGTAACTCAGGTGCATTTTGCTTTACTTCAATATCTTCAAAGTCATGGGTAAACTGATAACACTTACTTCGTGAATCGCAATAGATACACCCGTGCGAACATCCGCGATAGATGTTCATGCTGCGAGGTGTAAGAATTGTTTTGGCGTTCACAAAGTGCATGGTGAAATCCCCCGTCATTGCGAGCAAAGCGTGGCAATCTTTTTCTTGTGTGCCTTGATTTTCTTCATAGCCCAGTCGTAGTGGCTCGAGGTTGTGCTTACAAAATAGGCGCCTAGTGCTGCATTACCTGTCCATGGAAAATGCTTTGGCATAAAAAGTTCTTCGTTGTTGTATTTTTTTATGAGGGCCATTACATCTGCATGGCTTTTTGCAAACAGTTTCTTTGCTTCTTCAAGCGAGGTTTTCTGATGACGGTTCCAGAACATTACATTCATTGCGCCATAAGTTTTCCAGCTGTATTCCGTAGGCAAAAAGGCAATCGCAATTTTGCTGTCTGTAATTCCCTTATTGTTCTTAGGAAAGTTTAACATAAGCAGGTGCCATTCATAAAGATGTATCAGAACATCACGCACATTTTTATCACGGCTCCAGTGAGCTTCCTTTTTGCTCGGTTCTCCCGAAAAATCAAACGGCGTATTCAGTTCTTTTTCCGACATGTCGTCAATCATCTGAATCAGCGTTTCGTAATTTTCCTGAGCTGCCTTAAGCAGATCGTCCTTTGTTGTTGGTCTTGGCATTGTTATTCTCCTTTAGCGGGGTCCCTGAGCTTGTCGAAGGGCCCAAAGATTTTAGTAAATCTGATGTATAAATTTTCTCTCGTGTCGATTCACGAACTTGTTTCCATAGTGCTGCGGCTGTTTTTAGTTTGTCCGGTATGTTTGCTGTTGCAGGATCTGCACAAAAGTCGTGTACAAATTTGTTCCACTGAAGCGAAACCTTATCGTATTTTGCATATGATTTTTTATCGTAGTAAATATCCAGCAAGTCGCCTAATGTGAAATTGAGATCCTGAGTTTCTTTTACTTTTCGGGCAGTGGCTACCATGTCCACGTTGAACTTAAAATTTGTGATTCCAGTTTGTTCTGCAAAAAACTCACGAAAACGCGGGCCAAAAGTAAAGCCGCATTCTATCAAACCAGTTTTCAAAGTGAGCGGTATTTGTGTTTTTTTGGCAGCCACTTTTTTCTGCGGGATTTTTGGTTTAATTATATTTCCCTTAAAAAACTGTTCGATATTGTAATTCAATTCAGCTTTCATTCCGCTTGCGTCAATTCCATGAGACTTACAGATTTGTTGCAGCTCTTCGCGATACCAGTAATATTTTGAGAATTCTTCGTAGGATTTTATGTCATCAAAGTTAGGTCTGGTTTTCATGTTATACCTTGTGTGCAGTAATAATCGTATAACTATAAGCATTCACAGTTATAATTATATCACTAATTTCACAATACCAGTTTTTGCCCTGACGGGTTATCTGGCAATCTTCTCGTCTAATTGCATTTCTACAGAACTCAACTACATCGCTCACATCTTCCTCAAGCCCAAGATTTCTCTTGATACGATCAATTCCCATGGGAGTAGTGTGAAGCTTGTGGATGTTTTGCAGCAATTCGTTTTCGATTTTCATGGTTTTAATTATACACTTTAAATATGACAACTAAATGTCATATTTAAATTTAGTTTTTGTAATTTTTCAGGACATCCTTTGCAATTTGTAAAATCTTTTCTTTAACCTGTTTTGGTGAAATAATTTTCATATTCGGACCAAAGCTCAAAAGAAGCTCGTAAATCCAATCCTGTTCTGGAACTGTGAAAGTCACTGTGATGCTGCCGTCCTTATGGGGAACTACCTCGGAGCAGATAAAGGTATCAAGCAGATAAGAAATTTTTTGAGGGAAGACCTTCGCTTTGATTGTTAAAAGCTTTGTCTTGTAGTCTGGTATTTTTTGTGGAGCAGGGGCGTGGTTCTTTTCTTCATATTTCTTTGCCGAAAGCCTTGTGATATTTGCAGTGCGGCCTGTCATATCAAGATTCTGCATTCTTGTCAGTTTAAAAAATCGTTCAGCCTTTCGGGTTGTGCACCAGCCCTGCAAATACCAGGCCTGTCCTTTATAAATCAACTTCCATGGATGAACTGTGCGTCGTTCCATTCTTCCATCACCGGAGTAATAATCAAAAACAACCTGCTTTTTCTGTAAAATGCAATCACGCAATGTTCCAAACACCTGGCGCACACTGCTGCCTTCGGGACTCCAGGGGGCAAAGTCAACTTCGAGCCAGTCTGTGTCTTTTTCTACAAGTCCTGAGATTTTTTCTGCAGCCTTGATGTTTGCATTTACAACTGAAGCAGGATTTCCACTCAGACTGTTCAGTGCTTTTACACTTGAAACAATTGCAAGGCGTTCTTCGTCAGAAAGCACTTTTGTATCGAGGGCATATTTTTCTGAAATTGCAATTCCACCGCCACGACCGTTCTGCAAATAAATGGGAACACCAGAAACAGAAAGCGCATCTACCCAGCGGTAAATTGTTCTGGTAGAAACCCCAAAGCGTTCTGCCATTTCCTTTGCTGTTACCTGCTTTTTGTCAATGAGAACATAAACCAATTCAAAAAGTTGATCTATTTGCATGAGTTTATTATAGCATTTAAATATGACAATGCAATGTCATATTTAATCCGTGGTCCCTGAGGCTCTCGAAGGGGTCGACACCAGAACTTTTTCGTTTTATTATAGATTTATGGATATAACTCTTCCCCCAAACTACAATTCTCTGGCTCAGGCTCTGGTTGACCTTTTTGGAACTTCTGTTGCAATTGCACAGACAGACAGGGTTTCGGGCGGTGACATAAACAAAGCATACGCACTCACTCTGAACAACGGTAAACGTATTTTTATGAAAGCAAATGCAAAACAGAATACCGCTTTTTTTACAGCAGAAGCTGCGGGCCTTACTGCAATAGCAAATACAAAAGCAATCGGTACTCCTGAAATCCTTTGTACAGGAACAGACGATGGGGAAGATGTTTGCTATAGCTTTCTTCTTTTGAAATATATTGAAAGCGGAAAAAAGCGTGCAGACTATTGGGAAGAGCTTGGACGCAATCTTGCCGCAATGCACGATGCACCAACCCAAGACAAAACCTTTGGATTTTTTCAGGATAATTTTGTTGGTGCCCGTCCTCAGATAAACACCACTTGCCAAAGCTGGATTTCATTTTTCCGCGACAATAGACTTGCTCCTCAGTTCAAGGCAGCCGATTCATATTTTTCATCCCGAGATCGTGAAGCCAACACAAAACTCTTAGATCATCTGGAAGACTTCCTTATTGAACCGGAAAATCCAAGCTTAGTTCACGGCGACCTTTGGAACGGAAATGTAATGTGTGGACCAGATGGAAAAGCAATGCTTATAGATCCTGCCTGCTACATAGGCCACGCCGAAGTAGATCTTGCAATGACAGAACTTTTCGGAGGTTTTTCTCCTGCCTTTTATGAGGCTTATCGCGAAGCACGACCTCTCCAGCCAGGCTACGAAAACCGCCGCGACCTTTACAATTTGTATCAGCTTTTGAATCATCTGAATCTGTTTGGTCCAAGTTATCTTGGTCCTGTTCAAAGTATTATTGCAGAATATGTTGGATAAGAAAGAACTAATCTATGCTGCAGTTCGTTTGATTCCTCGAGGTAAGGTTGCATCGTATTCCCAGATTGGTGCCTTGCTTGGAAACTGCAATCTGCGTCGTTATGTCGGCAATGCACTTCACGAAAATCCAAGTAATGAAATTACACCGTGTCATAGGGTTGTAAACTCAAAGGGCTTTTGTTCAGGAAGCTTTTCCTTTGGTGGCCCTGATGTTCAGCGAAACAAACTGGAAGCAGAAGGTGTGACATTTACAGATTGTCATGTAGATATGGCAAAACACAATATCACTCAGGAAGATTTTGAACTTATAAGTGCCGAGCTTGGAAAACTAAAATGAATGAAAACACAAGTGAAAAAATAATTCATGAAATCCCACCCGTTTGGAATAAAGACAGCAAAGTTCTTTTTCTTGGCACAATGCCTTCTCCAGCCAGCCGCGCCGCCGGATTTTTCTATATGCACCCGCAGAACAGATTCTGGAAAGTCCTTCCCGCAGTTTTTGGAGAAACCCTGGCTTTACCCAATAACGCTCCCGACACAAATGCTGCAATCACAGAACGACGCAACTTTCTGCTCCGCCACAACCTTGCTCTTTGGGATGTCTTAGCTTCCTGCGACATCCACGGTGCCGCAGACTCAAGTATTAAAAACGCAGCTCCAAATGACTTTACACCGCTGTTTGAAAAATCAAAAATCCGCCATGTTTTTTGTACAGGCAAAACAGCATTCAATTTATGGCAGAAATTCTGCGCCGCCAAATATGAACTTCAATTCAACCTGCAGAGTCACTGCCTCCCAAGCACAAGTCCTGCAAACGCCGCCTGGAGCATAGACCGCCTTATAGAAGAATATCAAAAAAATGTGTTATCATATTTATAAACAGGAGCGACATCATGATTCAAATCTTTGGAACAAATAAATCTTTTGATACAAAATCGGCACAGAGATTTTTTAAGGAACGACGAATTGACTTTCAGTTTGTGGACTTGAAGGAAAAAGAAATGTCTCCGGGAGAATTTGACTCAGTCGTTTCTGCACTTGCAAAAGAAACAGGCTCTCGCGCAGACGCAATAGACGCACTCATAGACAACAAATCAAAAGACTACTCAAGCATTGCTTACCTTGATGACAGTGAAAAAGAAACTAAGCTTTTTGAAAATCAGACTAAGCTTATGAAGCAGCCTGTTTGCCGTAACGGGAAAACCGCCGCCACAGTAGGCCTGGCACAAAAAATCTGGGAAACCTGGAAATAATCACTTATTCAAAATCTCATTCCCGACTCTGATTTTTTCTGATTCGGGAATGGCAAAAATTATATCAAGATCATAATCATCATTTGATGCAAGAAAATCCTTGCAGGCCCTTGCAGCCTCTTCCCATGCCTCTCGCAACGGATATCCAAAAATCCCTGCGGAAATCAAAGGGAACACAATGGAATGAATATTATTCTGGAGACATAACTCAAGCGAGCTTTTGTACGCACCGTAAAGAGCGACAGGCTCTCCATGCTTCCCGTCCATATACTGCGGTCCCACTGCATGAATAATATATTTACAATCACAACCAAAGCCCGGAGTAATTACAGCGCTTCCTTCATCACAGTGACCAATTGCATTACAGGCTGCAGTCAATTCTTCATAACCGGCACGACGGAAAATTGCACCACAGACACCACCGCCTGCCCAAAGGCCAGAGTTAGCTGCATTAACAATTGCATCGGCAGGAATATCGGTAATTCCTTTTTGCTGGATTGTGATTGAACTCATAAATTACTCTCCAAAAAACAACTTGAGCTTTGCAAAAAAATCTTCAAGGATAAATCTTGAATCAACGCTTGTATAAATGCGGATAACAGGAGAACCTTCTCGTGCTACAGAAGCAGTATCTTCATTTACAAAATGAGCAGGCGCTTCTACAAACTTTCCACAGCCAGGGTTAATAGCAACTGCAATTGCAGGAGAATCCCCAAGCGACCAGCTTTCACCTTGAGTCCATCCGGCACGGTCAGACAAATTGTAGTCTATCATGTTGTGATAGAGATGATGGCCGATTTTTCCATAAGGCTCAACCTTAACCTTAAGCTCTGCGAGAGTTACATTTATTGTTGTATAAACATCAGACGGGATAAGCCAGATTTTTGCACCACTTTGTAAAACTTCATTTGCGGCAGTAACATCGTTTCCGGCATTGAACTCTCTGAACGGAACAGGCTTCCCGATATTCTGAATGCCATGAGTTCCAATCCAGACAATTATGATTTTATCTTTTATTTGCGGGCAGACACGAAGCGCCATGGCAACATTTGTAATTGCACCCTGGCACAAAATGTAGAGAGGCGAGGAATCAGATCCAGCGTCCTTGTTTGCTTCATCAATAATAAACTGTGCGGCAGGCGAGACTGCACTGTCTGTTTCAAGAGGTCCTTCTTGTCCCATAAAAACAGGAACATCAACATCCATTGCTTCAAGTACAGTGCGCACTTCATCATAACTGCGCTTGGTTGAACCTGGTTCACGGAAATGCTCTGCAAGGATTCCTTTTACAATAAGCTTTGGGCTCATGAGGGCCTGGGCAATTGCAAAAGGATCATCGGCTTCGCATGCAGCATCCGTATCAATAATGACACGGATTTTTTTGTAATCAGGAATCTTTATCAAATCATTCGGGTTTTTCATACAACTAATTTTACTGCATAATTTTTAGTTGTAAAGTATTAACCCCTCAATAAACTCCGCAATCGCCTCTGCAGAATTCTTACACCTGAAATGCTCCTGCGCAGCGAGAATCTGTTCGCGCATAAAGGAATCATTCATAAGATCAACTGCAAGACGGCCGGCATCACTGGATTCACGGGCACAAAGAGAAAGATGGTGCTCGGTGAAGAACTGGACGTTTTCGCTTTCGCAGCCCGGGATTGGGGCTGTGTGAACTATGGCAATTCCTTTGGCCAATGCTTCGGTGCTTGAAAGGCCTCCCGGTTTTGTAAGGAGAACATCGCTGGCATCCATGTAATCAGAAACCTGATCTGTAAAACCAATAAGAATCAAACGGTTTTCACCCTTAAATTCAGACTGAAGATTTTCATATAGCTTTTCGTTGTGGCCTGTAATTGCAATAACGCGGGTGTCGGGATTTCCGTGGTCAAAAATGTAGCGGGTTGTATCAATCAAATCGCCAAAGCCCATGCTTCCGCTCATAAGAAGGAAAACCTGGTCGCTGTCGTTCAGACCCAACTCTGCGCGCACCTGGGATTTATCTTTTTTTGTAAGGAAGCGTTTTGAAACAGGGATACCTGCCGGCAATAAAAGTTCCGGCTTGATTCCGCGGTTAAGATATGTAAAAAGGCTGTCTTTGTGTGCTGCAAAAATCTTATCGGGCAGGGTTTCTTCGAGCATTGGAGAACAGTAGTAATCTGTGGCAACAAAATAAAACGGAATGCCAACCCTGGCGTGTTTTTTAAGATTTGTCATTGCCTCTGCGGCAAAAATGTGAACGCATACAACGGCGTCATATTCATTCTTCTTTATAAAATCTTCAAGCGCGTCGGCATAGATTTTGTTTACATAATAAACAGGTGAACGGAACTTATCTGTTTCCTGATTGAACTGGCCGACCTTTGTTCCAAGCTTATATATTTCACCAAAGAGCTTTGGAGTTTTTTTAACCATTTCGATATAGGCATCGCAGACAAGGTCCGAAGCCTTCTGGCCTCCAAATGCGAGAACATCCATTATGTCACAGGTATGGCCTTTTTCGTCAAAGGCTTCTTTAATTGCTTTTGCAGCAGAGTTGTGACCGCCTCCAGTGTTGCATGATAAAATCAGTACTTTCATACTAGTGAATATAATAACGGGGTGTGCGAATCGTCAAGAAAAACGCCTTTTTTTCGAATTTTCGCCGAATTTTGACCACTTATCCGTAAAAAATGCCACTTATCGCTAAAAAAACCCTTTTTCAAAGCGCTTGGGTTATACTGCGAACCATGAAAAGATTAATTATTGCTTTAGTTTTGGTCGCAGGTTTCTGCTGTGCTGGCTTTGCAGAAGAAAATAATTCTGCAAATGTAGATTACAGAATAACTTCTGGAGGCTTCTGGGTTTGGGAAGATAATCTCAGCGGAGGCTTCGGAGAATTTGGAGTCAATTTGTTGCCAAAAGAAAATCACTTTGTATTAAGAAATTGTTTCTTTATTCAGGGTGAAGGCAGCAGCGTTGATATGAGCCAGGGCTCTGGAAATTCCATAGAAGTTGGCGGATTAGAAATTGGAGACAAGATTCTTATTGGAGGAAGATACAATTGTCCAGGATTTATTATCCGCAGCTATGGATATATCGGAGGTTCCTTTGGTTTCATGTCCTGGGATGATCATCCTTTTGGTTCAAGACCATTTATGATCAGTGCAAAGTTTGGCGGCGGTTTTGAATTCCAGTATGTAAGAGGTTGTGCATTTGTTGCCGAGTTTGGAGGTGTTCAAAGATTCCTGGTAGGAGGAGGAAAATCTAACATTTCTAACTTCCCAAATCACGCTCCATGTCTTACAATAGGATTCAGGACTTTTAGATAGGAGAAGGAAGTGCAAACACAAATTAAAATTGAACAGTGTGAAAAACCTTTTTGCGTGATTCATGCATCAGAAGAAACAGACGGCATTAAAGCTGTTGCAGAAAAAATCAATATGATGGATGAACGCGGTTTGAGTGCGGTTGTTTCCGGATGGGATGGCGATTACTGCATTCAGGTTAAGCAGAGTGAGCTTCTGAGAATCTATAGTCTGGATAAAAAAGTTTATCTGGAATGTGAAAGCGAAGAAGAACCGCTGCTTTTGAAAATGCGATTGTATGAATTCGAAGAGCTTGCAGAACGCTGCGGCTGGACAGACTTCATCCGCATTTCGAATACGGATATTGTGAATCTTTCTAAGGTCCAGAAATTTGATATGTCTTTTTCGGGCATCATCAAAGTAATTTACGGAGACGAAAAGGTTGCAATAGTTTCAAGAAGATATATGAACAAAATCAAGGACAGGATCTTGATGGTTCGCAAATAAAACATTAATAAGGAGTAATATTATGACAAATAAAAATACAAAGAAGGAAGTTGCAAAGAGAGCAATTTTGGGATTTATTTATGGTGTGTTTATTGGCCAGACAATTCTTATTCTGGAATCACTTATGAAATTCGACGGAAACTTTTACTACGTTGCCGGTTCGCTTGTTGAGCTTGCAGGAACAAAGCTTGGTGCAGTTATCATCCAGTATTTCTTAACAGGATTAATTGGAACAACCTTTGCTGCTACCACAGTGCTTTTTGAAATGGACAGCTGGAGCTTACTGCGCCAGACAATCACACACTTTGTAATTACAAGCATTGTGATGTACGTTGCAGGCTTCTTGTGCGGCTGGTTCCCGCATACAGTTGTGAGCACACTTATCTGGTTCGGCGTGTTCATTGTAGTTTACGTAATTTTCTGGTTTTGTTTTTCGGCATACTACAAAAACAAAGTTAAGAAGATGAATGAAGCATTGTAATTTTGAAAGCAGGAGGAGGGGAAAGCCTTCCTCCGCTCTTATCGGAGAACTTTTTAAATTTCAAAATCCAGACAGGCACGCGATGCTGTAAACGGTCTAACTTTTGTATCTGCCACAGCCACATGTTCAGGATGTTTTGAATAACCTTTGAGCGCTTCTTCCGATTCAAAGGTTGAGTCCAGCATTAAGTCAGCAGTGGAAGAGGGGAGCCTTCCTGTTGTGTTTACTTTGATATCTACAAGACCCGGAATTTTTCCTTTAAGACCTTCGAGTCCTTCTTTGATTCCTTTTTTTACAGATTCTTTTTCAGAATCGCTCATGTCTTTTAATGTCCATAAAATAATATGTTTTACCATTTGTGTTTCCTTATGAATTTATTTTATCATGATTTCGGAATTAATACAGTGCTTAGCCCGGCATTTTCTGCTATAATACACACATGAACATTTACGTTGATTTTGATGATTGTCTGTGCGAAACTGCACGTTATTTTTCTAAGCTGATTGTTGACCTTTTTGGCCTTGATATTCCTTACGAGAAAATCAGATATTTTAATTTGCAAAAATCATTTTCTTTGTCTGATGAAGATTATGAAAAAATGATGATTATTGCCCACAAGCCTGAATCACTTTTGTCTTTTGAAGAAACTCCGGGAGCTGTTCAGACTCTTAATGAATGGATTGACCAAGGCCATGATGTAAAGATTATAACCGGCCGCGCTTCTGCTACTTATGATGCTTCAAGAACCTGGCTTAATGAACATGGACTTGAACGCGTAAACTTATACTGCCTGAATAAATATGGCCGCGATACTTTTTTAAAAGGCAGCACCTTCAGCCTAGAACTTGAAGACTATTACAAAATGCATTTTGATTATGCTGTAGAAGATTCGCCGGATGCATTCAAGTTTTTTAACCATATGCCAAATCTTAAGGTTATGGTTTTTGACCGCCCGTGGAACCATGAATGTGAATTTCCAAACTCAAATTTCAAACGTTGTTTAGACTGGAAAATTATCAGGGACAGTATTTAGAACATAAGCTTCATAGGCTTTTTCCCAGGTATCAAGTGCGTATGGTCTTCGTTCATCACCAATCTTCTCTGCATATTCTTTTACAAAGGCCAGGAAAAAATATAACCGTTCACGGCATGTAGAAAGCTCCTCAATAATAAGCTCGGTCCACACTCTTGCCTGTTTATACTGGTCCGACTGCCTCAAAGAATTGATATATGAAGCCTTGTCAAAAGGAACTCTTTTTTCTTCTATGATTACTTTTCCGTCATCTGTGATTTCAAGAATTGTATAAGGCATGCTGTCTTTTTTGCCGTCTAAGGGAAGCCCGCAGGAACCAGGGTTTATCAAATACACATCTTTATCTTTTACTTTATACGACCACTGAATATGTGCATGCCCAAAAATATAAATACCTTTATCTAATTTTGAAACACATTCTTGAAATTGAGGATTATTGTCCCATTCAGCGTGAATTTCGTCCAGAATTCGTTGCGGATCTGCCCCCGGCTGTGTGTTCCTGTTTGCAACTACTACTGAATTCCATGTATAAAACGGGTAAGTTCCCACAAAAGTCATAGAAGAATGTGCCATATGAACAGGAATTCCGTTGCATTCAAAATCAGCAGTATGTGGGAGCTGCAGCATATACTCGCGATTATCCTGTTTTATATTTTTATAATTCCAGTAAGAAATCTGCATCTGCCCGTCTGTCCATTGCGAGGGGTCTTTTCCAACAAGATCTTCAATGTATTTTTCTTCATTCCCGCGGATAACTGTTTTGTTTGGAATAGCTCTGATTGTTTCCATGCATTCATTAGGCCAGGGCCCGCTCAGGCAATAATCTCCCACAAAAAGATAATGAGAGACATTCTGATTTTTAGCATCCTCGAGCACAGCCTGTAATGCCGGAAGGTTTCCATGAATATCTGATATGATTGCGTATTTCATATTAGTCCTTTGGCATTACAAAAGCTTTCCCATCTCAACCCGCATGTTGTGTTCTTCAGGGCCTTTGTTTGAGTAACAGTATCTGTCAAAGCCTATGATTTCAAAACCGTGTTTTTTGTAAAAAGAAATTGCTTTAAAGTTGAAAGTCTGTGTTTCAAGAATAACCATTCTTGCGCCGGATTTTTTTGCATCCTGCAAG
>Ga0310690_10006381_pt1 | contig 15517 bp, 16 predicted proteins | sample AusTroGonzalo_MG_2_FD_207661 | JGI IMG/M metagenome (GOLD analysis project Ga0310690, IMG submission 207661) | Bovine rumen microbial communities from tropical cattle in Woodstock, Queensland, Australia - Gonzalo_04 (v2) (version 2) | ecosystem: Host-associated > Mammals > Digestive system >... | reverse complement strand
TAAAAGAATAATTATTGCATTCTTTGGTTTCTTTGAAACCAATGTATCAATATAGTAATTTAATTGTGTATCCTTTTCTAAAACACCATAAACAAGATTTGTAACAAACTTTGGATTTTCAGCATCTTTTATTTTGTTAGATAACTCTAAAGCTGCATATGCTTTATTAACGTATATCTCTTTCAAAATGCTGTAAGAAAGTTCCAAATCTTTCATATTAATTTAGCGACGCTCCTTTTAAATCATACCCAAGAATAAACTCTTCAATTGGCATTCTCTTTTTTCCTTCTAGTTGTACTTCTAAAAGTTTAATGACTTTGTCCTTACAGAACACACCATATGACTTACTTGAAAGTTCAATCACATCGCCTGGCTTAAATCCATTATTATGAACATCCACAATATCTACTTTATGAATCTTGAACATCTTACCATTCAATGTGCAATACGCAGATGGCCATGGATTCATTCCGTAAACTTTATGGAATATTGTATTCGCATCCTCATTCCAATCTATAAGACCATTACTTTTTTCTAGCTTTGGACAGTGAGTTGCTTCCTCTTCATTTTGTTTAACAAACACCGCTTTACCATTTTCGATCAAATCCATCGCCTCTAACAATACGTCTGGGGCAATTATAGCCAATCTATCGAATAATTCACCTGCGGTTTCATATTTACCTATTTCTACTTCTTTTTGCAAAATCATGTCGCCACAATCAACTCCAAGAGCTGTTTGCATTATTGTTATTCCAGTCTTAGTTTCGCCATTAATGACACTCCATTGAATTGGGGCTGATCCTCTATACTTTGGAAGCAGTGAACCATGAACATTTATAACGCCATATTTTGCAATGTCTAATATCTCTTGAGATATTATTTGACCATAAGCACAAGTAACCATAATATCTGGATTAAGTGCTTTTAAATCTTCAACACCTTCTAGTCTAATTTTGTTGTATTGAAGAACTTTAATATCATGTTTAAGAGCTTCTTCTTTAACAGGAGATGGAGTTACAACTCTTCTATCTCTTTCTTTATCCGGTTGTGTAACAACCGCCAAAACCTCATGCTTTGAATTAATCAAAGCTCTAAGAGTTGGAACTGCGAAATCTGGTGTACCTAAGAATACTACTCTCATTATTTACCTGAATACTCCTTGTCGTAATAAAGAATTCCATCCAAGTGATCGATTTCATGACAGAAAATTCTAGCAATGAAATGTTCAACCGTAATTTCCTTCTTTGTGCCTTTTCTTGTTTGATATTTACAAGTTACTTTATCTGGACGTAAAACATCACATGACTTACCTGGTACAGATAAACATCCTTCTGGTCCAATTTGTTCTCCTGATGAAGAAACAATAACTGGATTAACCATCTCTAAATAAAAGTCTTCAAACCATACGATAACAACTCTTTTTAACATTCCAACCTGAGGAGCAGCAAGACCAACTCCATCAGCTTTTTTTAGAGTGTCTTTCATATCGTCTAATAACTTAGCTAATTTATCGTCAAATACTTCTACTTCACGACAACGCTTTCTTAATACTGCATTTCCATCAACAACTATATCTCTTAATGCCATATTATCTCCTAAATCATGCTTTGCGGATCTTGTTCAACAAACACGCTAGCATCTTTCTTATCTATTTCATTCAAAATATCATAAAACTCTTTTAGAGTTTCAAGCTCATTTTCTTTACTAATTCTCATGACAATTTGATATCTAAAATTATCTTGAATCTTAGTTATATGAGCTTCTGAGCCAGCAAGAGAGATGATATGTTTATCTTTCTCTTTTAAAGCTCTAATTTTCATGTATATATCTCGAGCAATTTCTCTAGCTTTTTCCATTTTTTCATGTGTAATCATAATTCTTATAATTGACACAAATGGTGGGAAATTAGTAGTCTCACGAATATTAATTTCTCTATTATAAAAGTCCTTGTAACTATAATTCGTTGCAAATCTATACACATAATTTGCTGGCGAATATGTTTGTAATATTACATGGCCTTCTTTATCTGCTCTTCCAGCTCTTCCTGACATTTGAGTAACCAATTGGAATGTTCTTTCTGTTGATCTATAGTCTTGTTGATATAAACCAAGATCTGCATCTACAAGTCCAACTAGTGTTACATTACCAAAGTCATGACCTTTTGCTATCATTTGAGTTCCTACAAGAATTTGTGCTTTGTTATCCGCAAATTCTCTTAAAACCTCAACCATAGCATCTTTCTTAGTTTTTGTTTCAGAATCCAATTTTAGGATCTTAACATCTGGGAAAAGTTTATGTAATTCTTCTACTACAGTTTCTGTTCCCATTTTTCCAAATCCCATTTCGTGTGAATGACAATTTGGACACTCAGAAAGCATATTATAACTAGTTCCACAATAATGACACTTTAACTTGTTTTCTTTCTTGTGATAAGTCAAAGAAACTTCACAGTGTTTACATGTTGGAACATAGCCACATTTTTTACATCTTAAGAAAGAAGAATAGCCAAGTCTATTAATCAAAATCATGGCTTGTTCGCCTCTTTCTATCGTCTTTTTAAGTTCATCTTGCATAGCCCTTGAGAACATAGAATTATTTCCGCGAAGGATTTCATCCTTCATATCTATAATCTCAATCTTAGGCAATCCCTTATCAGAGATTCTTTTATCCATCTTTACAAGTTCATATTCTCCATCTAAAGCCTTCTTGTATGTTTCTATAGAAGGAGTAGCTGAACCTAAAACTACTTTTGCATTATTATATTGAGCTCTAAATCTAGCAACTTCTAGCACTCTATATCTTGGATTTGTCTCGCTAACATAACTTGAATCATGTTCCTCATCAACAACGATTAATCCAACATTCTGAACAGGCGCAAATATTGCAGATCTAGCACCAACAACAATTCTTGCATCGCCAAGTAATAACTTCTTCCATTCATCAAACTTCTCGCCGTCGCTAAGTCCACTATGAAGAACGGCTACTTGGTCTCCAAATTCGCCTCTAAAATTCATTAACATTTGAGGTGTTAGTGAAATTTCAGGCACTAGCATAATTGCTGTTTTTCCTTCCTTTAAGCACTTCTTAATCGCTTGCATATAAACAACAGTTTTTCCTGAACCTGTAACTCCATGTAGTAAAACTACATCTTTACTAGTTGAAAAGATTGTTTTTATAGCGTTCTCTTGTGCAGGTTTTAAATCAACATCTTTTGATTTAACCTCAATATTCTTTAAAGGAACTCTATCTATCTTTTTTAGCTCTTTTAGAGCTATTTCTTTCTTAATTAGTGTATTAACAGCAGATGCTCCGTATAAGAAATTTAATTCACTTAGGAACTTGCCGCCATCTTCTAATTCTTCAACAATTTGTAATTGTTTTTCAGATTTTCTTGTAAGCTTTGCCTTTATTTCGTCTAAAGATAAATTTGGATTTAACGTTATATAATATCTTGCCAAATCTCTTACTTTTCCCGTTCTTAATGCAGATGGAATAAATAATCTTAAAACATCAGCATACTTTAAGAAGAATCTTTGTCTCATATAGTGCATTAGTTCCAACATCTCTGGAGTAAAACACTTATATTCGCCAATTACACTAATTATCTCTTTTAGTTCATACTTGCCATCATAAGTCTCAGCCAAGTCAACACAAAAACCTTCTGTTTGTGTTTTACCAAAAGGAACAACTACTCTATCTCCTTTTTCTACAACTAATTCATCTGGGATTAAGTAATCAAAAACTCTATCAATATCGTTAGCAGATCTATCTATTACTACCTTTGCAATCATAGCTTACTAACTTCATCTAAAATAACTTCTGCAACTTCGCTCTTTTTCATAAGTGGATATTCTTTTGATGTTCCATCTTTCTTAGCAATAGTTACAATGTTAGTGTCAACATCAAATCCTGCGCCTTTTTGAGTAACATCATTTGCTACTACCATATCTGCATTCTTTGACTTTATTTTCTTTAATGCACTTGCCATAAGATCAGTGGTTTCTGCACAGAAAATAACAAGTTTTCTATTTCCTTTAACCTTTCCAACTTCCTTAGCTATATCTGGATTCTTTATCAAAGATAAAGTAAGGTTTTCATCTTTAATCTTATTGTCAAATTTATTTTCTACAGCATAATCACTAGGAGCTGCTGCTTTAATAATTACATCACACGCTTCGTACGCGCCCATAACAGCATCCAACATCTGCTTTGTTGTTTCTACTGGAATAACGTTTGTTATATACGCTGGAACGTCTACACTTACAAGACCCTTAACAAGAACTACCTCGCCGCCTCTTTTTACAACAGCTTTTGCAATTTCCATTCCCATTTTTCCAGATGATTTATTTGTAATAAATCTTACTCCGTCAATAGGTTCTCTTGTAGCGCCACATGTAATTAATACTTTCTTTCCCTTGAAATCTTGCTTTGGGTAAAGAATCTCAACGATATTTGAAACAATATCTTGAGGGTCAGCAAGTTTGCCGACACCTACATCACCACAAGCTAGGCGACCACAATCTGGGCTAACAAATATAAATCCTCTCTTTTTTAGATTCTCAATATTTTGTTGAGTGATTGGGTTTAAGAACATGTTTGTGTTCATAGCTGGTGCTATAAGCACAGGACAAGTCATAGCTAACACTGTTGTTGTCAACATATCATCTGCAATTCCAGCAGCTAATTTTGCTATTACATTTGCTGTAGCTGGTGCAATAACACAAAGTGACGCTTTCTTTGCAAGTGATATATGTTCAACTTCAAATGTTTTCTTAGGCGCAAACATATCTACGCTAACTGGATTTGATGATAATGTTTCAAAAGTAAGTGGTTGAACGAATTCAGCCGCATTCTTTGTCATTATTACATCAACATTCGCATTTAGCTTTCTTAAGCGAGAAACAATATCACATGCCTTATAACATGCAATACCGCCACTTACTCCTAGAACTATGTTTTCACCTTTTAGCACTATTACTCTCCAACTCTAACTTCGATTTCGTCGTTATAAACTTCTTTAGCAGCTAAAGAAATTGACTTCATACCAGAATTCTTTAAAGTATCTTGTTCCTTTGTTTCTAATTCCTTTGCTCTTTTTGCAACACCAACTACTAATGCATATCTACATGGTGCCTTCTTAATTAACTTGTCGATTGGTGGATCGATCATCATAATGCGTTACCTCCATTTGCTAAATTTTCTATAAATTCTCTATTAATTTTTGCTGAGCATTTTTCAGCTTTAATAATTGACACAACATCTTCGGCGCTTTCTTGGATATCATTATTTACAACAACATAACCATATCTTGTAGCTTGCTTAATTTCTCCAATAGCAGATGTTAATCTTACTCTTAAAGCTTCAGCAGTTTCGCTACCACGGCCTTTTAATCTTTCCTTTAATACATCCATCGAAGATGGGCATACAAAGATTGATACAGCATCAGGATATTTTCCAAGCACATTAAATGCACCTTTAACATCTATTTCTAGAACAACATCCTTGCCTCTATTTAAGTTATCCATTACTTCGCTCTTTAAAGTTCCATAATAGTTTCCGTAATTACATTCATTTTCTAAAAATGCGTCTTGACGGCCAAGTTCAATAAATTCATCAACTGTTTTGAAATGATAATGAACTCCATCAATTTCGCCTGCTCTTGGTTGTCTTGTAGTAACTGAAACAGATACAGCTAAATTGTCATAACGTTTCTTTACTTCCGCTAAAACTGAGCCCTTTCCTGCTCCGCTTGGTCCAGACAAAATAATTAATAAGCCTTTCTTCATAATGGTAAATCCTTTACTCTATGTTTTGTATTTGTTCTCTAACTTTTTCAATCTCATTCTTTAATGCGATTACATTGTTAGATACTTCGATGTCATTGCATTTGCTTCCGCAAGTATTTGCTTCTCTATTCATTTCTTGAACAATGAAATCTAATTGCTTTCCTACAATTCCACCCTTATTTATTATTTCTGTGAAATGAGCTACGTGACTCTTAAGTCTTTGTATTTCCTCATCAACACAAACCTTATCTGTGTACATAGCGACTTCATTAAGCATTCTAGCTTCGTCGATATTTACATCTTCTAACATTTCCTTAATTCTTTCTCTAACTTTAACGAAGTGATTCTCAACCATTCCAGGAGCTGCAGCTTCAATCTTCTTAACAATTTCGTTAATTGTAGCAACCTTAGATACTACATCCTTTTCCATTGCTACACCTTCTGTTGCTCTCATCTTCTTAATGTTTGCAATAGCAGTATTTAGTGCTTCTTCTAAAATGCTTAAAAGTAATTGTTCATCCTCTTCTTTTGGAGAATTCTTTACAACATCTGGTAGAGATAATACCTTGCTTGTTGTTAAATCATCTTTGATAAAACAATCTGAAGATACTTTCTTTGATGCTTCGATATAAGCGTTAATTAAATCATAATCGAAAGTGATTTGGTTCTTATCTTCTCTGTTGTCTTCGATATTAACGAAAATATCTACATGGCTTCTTGAGAAGTTCTCTTTCATGTCTTTTCTGATTGTATCTTCTGTGTAAGATAATACCTTTGGAAGTTTAATAGTTAAATCTAGAAAACGGTGATTTACAGATTTCAATTCTACGGTAATTTTGATACCGTCTTTTTCACAAACACCTTTTCCGTAACCTGTCATGCTATTAACAGCCATAAACACCTCGTTGTTAAATTATGTAACTTGTATGATACCACAAGCACATAAAATTAACAAGCGCGTGAGCATAAATATATTTATATAAACTAACCCTTAATTAGCGCGAAAAGTTGCGCCTCATCAATAATTTCGATGCCTAATTTCTTAGCCTTGTCTAGCTTAGAACCTGCGTCTTCGCCGGCTACAACTAAATTAACTGCTTTTGAAACAGAATCAAAACATGTTCCGCCATTAGCCTCAATTAGTTCTTTTGCTTGAGATCTCTTTAGTGTTGGAAGTGATCCTGTTAATACAACCTTCTTTCCAACTAAGGCACCAGATGCTACCGCCTTTTCTTCGATAACAACGCCCCTTTCAAGAAGGATATTTAAGTGTTCAACATTCTTTTCATTTTGGAAATAATCAACAACTCCTTGAGCCATAATATCTCCAAAATCTTCGATAGAAAGCAATTGTTCTTTTGTTGCTGCAATTACTCCATCTAAAGTCTTAAATTCATCTGCAAGTTGCTTAGCTGCTTTCTTACCAATATTTGGAATTCCAATTGCAAATAAAAGCTTATCTAATGTTGTGTGTCTACTATCTTGTATAGCCTTAATTGTATTAGAAATTTTCTTATCTTTGAACGAATCAAGACCTATAAGGTCTTCTTCTGTTAATGAATAGATATCTGTATAGTTTGAAACCTTACCTTCTCTGTATAACAATTCTAGTGTTTTTTCAGACAAACCTTCTATGTCCATTGCGTCGCGTGACACGAAGTGTGACAACGCTGAAATTATAGCTGGAGCACAGTTCTTATTTGTGCATTTTACAAACACACCTTGCCACTCAACAGGAGAGCCACAAGCAGGACAAATTGTAGGAGCTTCTATCTCTTTAGAATCCTTTGTATGCTCGGCAATACCTGTAATTTCAGGGATTACATCATTTGATCTTCTAATGAAAACTCTACTGTTAATTTTTATATCCTTTCTCTTAATTTCGCTAATGTTAGACAATGTTGCTCTAGAGACTGTAACACCTGCTAAGTCTACAGGATCAAGAACAGCGATTGGATTTAATTTTCCAGTTCTAGATACTTGCCAAATTACATCTCTTAATGTTGTTGTAACTTCTTCTGCTGGGAACTTAAATGCAATAGCCCATTTTGGGAATTTTTCAGTAAATCCATATTCTTCTCTTGTGTTAACATCGTTAATCTTAACAACAGCTCCATCGATTAAAAAGTCCAAATTTGGTCTCTCTTCAAGGATGTCATCAAGTCCATGTAATAGCTCTTCTTTAGTTGAAATTAATCTATAAAAATCTGATGTTTTAAATTTGTTTTCCTTAAGGAAATCTATCATTTCTTTTCCTGTTTGGAATCTAACACCAGGAATATAATTTACGTTATAACAAATAACTTCTAACTTTCTTTCTGCAGTTACTTTTGGATCAAGATTTCTAATAGCTCCAGCAACACCATTTCTTGCGTTCTTTAATGGAGTAACATCCTCTCTTGCGTTATACTTTGCAAGTTCTGAAAGAAGCATAATTCCCTCTCCCTGAACTTCAAGTTGACCTTTGTATGCAATAGATAATGGCACGCATCTGATGGTCTTAACTTGCTCTGTTACATCCTCACCTTCGATACCATTTCCTCTTGTTGCTGCTCTTACTAATTTTCCATCTTCATATAGCATATTGATGGTTAAACCATCAAACTTGTATTCTAGACTTACTTCAGGCATCTTATTATGGTTAGCTGAAATAAGTTTATCTAACCACTCATTCATAGCTTCTTTAGTTTGACATTTATCTAAAGAATATAGCCTTCCCAAATGCTTTACTGTATTAAACTTTTTTAGGACTACATCGCCAACTCTCTTTGTAGGAGAATCATCAAGGACCACGCCACTTGCCTTTTCTAAAGCCAATAGCTCGTCATATAATCTATCGTATTCAACGTCTGAAACGGTTGGATTATCTAAAGTGTAATATTGATAAGCATATTCGTTTAATTGCTTTACAAGCTCGTGCATTCTATCCATAATCTTTTCCCCTTATTCTATCCTTGTTATTGGCGCTAATCGAAGATTAAACTTCTTTACACCTAGTCCTTCAAACTTAATATCTGCATTTTCACCAGTAATCTCTAAAATTACACCCTCACCAAATCTTGTATGATTAACCTTTTGACCGACTTTAAATCCCGATATATCTTTACTTGAGCCACTAATATTTGGAGATGGCTTTGCAAAAGCAGGTGTTGGCTTTGCCACCTTTAAGAAATCCAGTTTCTTTGCTCTTGTGTATATATCGTCATCGTCAATAGATATAAACTTGGTACGATTAATAAGTTCTGCTTCTTTTAAGAATGTCGATGGAACAGATCTTTCACGCTTTCCAAATCTAAATCTTGATGAGGCATATGTTGTATATAATCTTTCCATTGCTCTTGTTACAGCAACGTACATAATTCTTCTTTCTTCTTCAAGGTCACTTTCAGATTCAGTTCTCAATATTGGGAATAAACCATCCTCAAGTCCAACTATAAATACAACCTTGAATTCTAGACCCTTTACACCATGAACTGTTGCCAAAGTTAATACATTAGTATTAAGAGGGTCGTCTTTATCATCAGATGCAACAAGTGTGACAGATTGCAAATACTCAGATAAAGATACGTTTGGATTGTCTTTTACGAACTCTTTTACAGAAGTTAATAATTGGTCAATATTCTCTAATCTATCTAAGTCTTCTTCCTTTTCTTTATCATATACTTGAGTAAAATCTACAACCTCATTTACATAGTCAAACAAATCGTCTAACGGCAAATCAAGCTTACTTGTTATTGCATTTACAACAGAAGCAAATAATGCCATTTTTGACTCTATAGCCTTTGGAAGATTTAAAGAAGGAAGAACTCTAATACCCTCTAATAAACTTAATCCCCTTGCCTGACATGCTTCTCTTAATTTTTCAATTGCGCCATCGCCAATACCACGTTTTGGTAAATTAATAATTCTAAGCAAATTCTCTTCGTCTTTTGGATTTGCCATGATTTGCAAATAAGCTAAGAAATCTTTGATTTCTTTTCTATCATAGAATTTATGTCCACCAATCAATCTGTATGGGATACTATACAAGTTTAATTTCTCTTCAAATGGTCTTGTGATAGACGATGTTCTGACAAGTATAGCAAAGTCCTTTGGCTCGTAATTGTTATGCTTCATAAGACCGTTGATTTGGCCTAAAACATAATCTGCTTCTTCCATTTCGTCATAGCATTCTTTGCACTCTACTCTAACACCATCAACAGAATCAGTCCATAAAGTCTTGCCCATTCTTTGAGTATTAACTTCAATGATTTTATTAGCAACATTTAATATGTTTTTTGTAGATCTATAATTGCGTTGTAATTTAAATACTTGGCAACCAGCAAATTGCTCTTTGAACTTCTTGATATTTGTATAGTCAGCACCACGCCATCCATAGATACTTTGATCATCATCACCAACAACGAAAACGTTTTGATATTTCATACCAAGCATTCTTAAAAGTAGATATTGGATTTTGTTTGTATCTTGGAATTCATCTACGTGAATATACTTATATTTTTCTTGATATTTATATAAAACTTCAGGGTGATTTACAAACAATTTTACTACTAAAAGTAGTAAATCATCGAAATCTACAGCGTTATTCTTTTCAAGTTGTTCTTGATAATCTGCATATGCTCTAACTATTAAATCGCCTCTTGGATTCAACATAATTCTAGACCTATATTGGATAGGATCAAAACCATAATTTTTTGCATATGATATATGTGATCTTACTTCTTTAACAAGGCTCTTCTTTTTATCATCCTCAAGCTCATATCCTTTTAAAATTCTTGTTACAAGCTTGTTTGAATTATCATCGTCATATATTGAGAAGTTCTTAGTATAAACGCCTAATGCTTCTATATCTTGTCTTAGAATTCTTGTACAGAATGAGTGGAAAGTAGAAATTTGAAGTCCTGAGAAACCCGTAACCTTTTCTATTCTTTCTTGCATCTCTTTTGCGGCCTTATTTGTAAATGTAATAGCAAGTATTGAATAAGGACTTACACCTTTCTCAATTAAGTGCGCAATTCTATATGTTAAGACTCTTGTCTTACCACTTCCTGCACCTGCTAAAACTAATACTGGACCTTCTGTACAATAAACAGGTTTTAACTGTTCTTCATTTAACAATTTTTCGTAATCTATCATAACATTGAATATTATAACATAACCATGTTAATTAAACTATGTTTAAAATGGTGATTTTAATAATTTCTTTTAGCATTAAAAAGATACTGTTGAGCAATACCTGAAAGATCCCCAAATTCTCTTAAAAGATTCTCTCTCATTTTTATAGGAGAAACCTCTTCATTAAATAAATCTGAATATATTTTTTTAACCCAAGTATCTACTGGAAAAACATCAAAACGATTATAACCAAATAATAGTATACAATCAGCAACTTTTGGTCCAACACCAGGCAATGTCATAAGATACTTTTTTGCATCCTCAGTGCTTAGTTTATAAACATAGTTTATATCGAACTCTCCACTGGCAATTTTCTTTGCAGTATCTAAGATGTAAGGAGCTCTATATCCAAGCCCTACTGATTTATAAAAATCCACACTTTGTGATGCAAGCACATTCACTGTTGGAAACGCAGCATTAACGCCAAGCTTTGAGCAAAGTCTAGAAATAATACCCTTGATTCTTGGAATGTTATTATTAGCTGAAATAATAAACGAGATTATCATTTCAAATGGGTCTTGTTTTAAAATTCTAATTGTAGGACTACTAGGTATACAATTCTTTAATTTTTCATTTGCTCTCAAAGTGTTTAAATAAGCATTATAGTCATCATTAAGAGCAAAAAAGTTGTAAAAATAATTCTCATCATCTGACTCTAAAACATAACAATCATTGCACTCTTTTACAGTGCAATATTTATCTAAAGAATAAACCTCATATCCCCCTTTGATTGGGATATATCTAAATATTTGGCCGCATTCTAAAGTTTGCTTAATATCGATGTCGTTTTTAGAGATTTTCATAAATAAATTATATAAAATTGGCACGAAAAAAGCACCTGTTTTCAGGTGCTTTTGAGTTCGTCTTATTATGACTTGTACATTCTCTTACGAGCCTCTTCAGATTTTTCCTTACGCTTAACGCTTGGCTTCTTGTATTCTTGACGATTACGGATTTCCTTAATGATACCATCACGACCGATCTTTCTCTTGAATCTCTTGATAGCGCTATCTAAGCTTTCATTTTCTCCAACCTTAACTGTTGCCATGTCCTTTTTTCGCCTCCTTCCTCTGAATAGGTAATAATCAATTTAACATTTAATAATTTATATTAAAGAAAAAGAAATGTCAAACAATTTTTTAGTTTCTTCTTTGTTTTCTGATTATCTTCCAGTTTGGATAGTAGGTATCTAGGATTTTTTTAAAGTTATCTCCATGGTTTGGAACTTTTATGTGTGCGATCTCATGACAGATAACGTAATCTATGAAATCGTAATTCTTTTTTGCAAGATTTAAAGCAAAACAAATACGATGTGTTTTTGTATTACAAGTACCCCATCTAGACTTCATATCTCTTACATAAAAGCTTGAAGAATAAAGGTTCATTTTCTTTTCCCAGATTGGTACATTTTCATCTAAATATTCTTGAAGAACTTTTCTAAGAAAAGTTAAATACACTTTTTCAACATTTGCCTCGCTCTTTACGTGAACAATTATTTCCCCTTCATTTACCTCGACTTTTTCTCTTTTATCCAAGGTTATCTTTAGAACATATTCATCGCCAAATAAATGAACTAATTCTCCATCTTTATAGTTTTCTATAACAGGAACTTTCTTTTTATTCTCAGATTGCTTTTTTCTAATCCAATCAATCTTAGACTCAACAAATCTTTTAATTTGATTCTCTGACATGATATAAGGCGCAGAAATCTTAACTTGATTGTTTTTATCAAGTCTAATATATAAATTCTTTATCCTTTTGCGTTCAATCGGAATGCTTAGTTCCTGAACTTGAATATAGTTATTCATTTTCCATTTCCTTATTAATCCAGTCCATTATCAAATCAACTGCAAAATCAACTTGTTTATTTGTCATTTCACTTCCATTTGGAATATGATGCCATTTCTCTAAACAACCTCTACAGCAACAAGCACAGGCATGTTGAGCTACAAATACAGGATGGCCCCTCATAGGAGTTTGCTTTCCATCGTTTTGTATTACTTTAGGGGCTAGTCTCTTGTTTATAAAATCATAGGCATGAGATCTAATAGTCTCAATGCCTTTAGTTTTTATATACTCTTTGTCTTTGTTAGATAAATGAAATCTTGCTCTAAATGGAGAAGATTTTAATCTATACAAAATCTCTTCATTGTTTGTCATTAATCTACTAAATCAGCAAAGTCGAATTTTTTAAATTCGTTTCTTGTAAATCTATGATACTCAGGCATACCAAAATCAAAATGAATAATATAAATATTATTATTTGGAATTCCATCTTTAAAATAGATTACATTTTGTTCCTCATCATCTATTAGAGCTTCCTTGCAAACATAATTCTTTGAATACTTTGAAAATACTTCTTTAACATCATCTAGTGTACAAGGAACTTTCTTTATTGTTTGAATAAAATCTTCCAGGAATTTATTCTCAACATTTTCATGAATATATCTAACGCCTTCTTTTGGAATTGTTATACACAATCTGCCATTGTCTAATTTTACTTGAACCTCACCTAAAACAGATCCACTTAGAGATTGTATCAATTCAATCATTTCTTTTTCGCTTAAAGATGCATCAATCATTCTATTTAAAGATTCTAGTGGATAATACATACTAAATGCCATAGGTGCATAACCTACTTTTATCTCAGCCTCTTTAACTATATCTATAAAATTTTGTAATAAAATTTCTTTCATTTTTCACCTCATAAAAATAATACACCATTTGTTAATAAAAATAAGCACATAATATACCTTCGAATAGTAATACTATGTGCTTATAGCCATTGCAATAAATTCTTGTCTTTTAATTATCTTTCTTGACTAACATGAAATCCATATTGTATACGAATATTATGATGAACAAAGATATTCTCTTTTAGCTCATATAATATTACAATTACAACACGACGGCCTGGTTCAAATGTGTGAGTTTTTGAAACAAAATCAGACAAATCGTAATCCTTCCAACCACCCCAAGAAGAGGATGTATCTAATTTTTCTTTTACTAGAACTCTACCATAGCCTATTTTGGTACCTTTATCAACCTTAATATCATCTGGAAGAGAACTAAGTTTTCTCGAATCGTTAGATAAATAATAATTTCCAGAACGAGGAATTACATCAACAAATCTCAACACTACAGTTCCATCGGCATTTCTGTCTGCACTTTTAGCCCCATCTAAAGTCCCGTAATGAGTTAATTCTTCAACAGTATCTCCATCATCACCATACCCAATAACCTGTACTTTGTTATAAATAACACTCTTGTTATTAGAACAATAATTCGGAACACTATCTATTATTGTATAGTTTTCCTTACAATGGCACGCATATTGTTCATATACCCAACGCAACATTGGAGGATTGCTATTATCGTCCGCATAAACCTTATCTTGTGGCAAAACCATAAAACCTATCATGACTAACGCCATAATTAGTAGCACATTAACAGTTAACACTTTCTTACTTTTTAACATTGTTGTTTTCTCCTTTTAGCATATATTATGTGTTATATTTATTGCAATGATGCTTTTATTTAAAAATTTTAATTAACCCAAAAATTCCTATTATTCCATTTTTTGCATTCTATATCTACACCAAATAAGCAAAACTGAGACCATAACATATACGAAAGCAATTAATATCAAATTATAGTTTCCTATCACCCATTCAGTCCAAAACAAGTTTATTATTGGATATACCTCTACTGCTCCATTCGAAACAGCTACTCCCGATTCATAAGTCAACATATAGCATAAAATAAAAGGAACAATAAAAAGACTTAATGATAATACTGTTGAAACCAATTTGTTTCTTATAACGCTACTAATAAACGAACTTATAGCCAAAACCGTACATGCGGAGATAAATGCTAGCGCTTGTTTAATTAGAAAATATATGTAACAAGATATAGCAATCGCATTACCATTATTATATTGGACAATCAATATTCTATGGGAATCAAACCCTACAAAGCTTCCTATGATTGTAAATGCCGCACTCATTAACAATAATGCAACGTATTGAATTATCGTTTCTATAAAATAAACTTCATTCAATTTATTGCCCAGCACTATCAGGTTTTTATATTTTTCTTTATCTCTTCCACAGGCTAATGGAATAGCCGCAGCAAAAGACAATAAAACTACAGAAGAGAAAAAATGCCAAATCATAATTCTATTTGCAGGGTTATAAACTTTTGCATCTTCGCCCCATAGAGTAATCTTATAATAATCTCGTTCTGTTGTATGCTCCCTTAGATAGAACTTATATTCAGCCTTATGGTATTGATAGTAATATAAGTCCATCCTGTTATATCCCGATATATCCTCGCCTTCGTAATCTTCAAGCATATTTTCATAAAGTTCTCTATACATAAAATCCGGGCCCATGCGATATAGTTCATGGTCGCTTGATCCGAACATAAATGACAACATAAATGTGAGTAAAATTAATATACCAAAAATTAATATCATACGCGACATGATTGTTTTGTTATTAAATATAACCATTGAATAAAACTTAAACACTTTCTTCATACACTAATTCTCTTAA
>Ga0310690_10006379_pt1 | contig 15520 bp, 10 predicted proteins | sample AusTroGonzalo_MG_2_FD_207661 | JGI IMG/M metagenome (GOLD analysis project Ga0310690, IMG submission 207661) | Bovine rumen microbial communities from tropical cattle in Woodstock, Queensland, Australia - Gonzalo_04 (v2) (version 2) | ecosystem: Host-associated > Mammals > Digestive system >... | reverse complement strand
GTGTAACCGAGGCGGGCATACCGTTCATAAAAGAGAACCCCTACGACACCTTCCCTGCCGTGCTTGACAAGGGCCGCATCCAGCAGGTGCTTACCAACTTCACTACCAATGCTGTAAAATATACCAAGACGGGACATATCAAGATAGGTTACCGCGCCCAGGACGGTGGAGTCTATTTCTATTGTGAGGATACGGGTGCTGGAATACCAAAAGATAAGCAGACCGCTGTATTTGAACGCTTTGTAAAACTTAACGATTTTGTACAAGGCACTGGCCTCGGCCTGAGTATCTGCAAGAGCATCGCCGAACGCTGCAACGGTAAGATTGGCGTCACCTCCGATGGCGAAGGTCACGGTTCTACCTTCTGGTTCTGGATTCCCCAATAAACTAAATGGCCTCGCAATCACGCGAGGCCATTTAGTGTTAGAAGAGTAATGTGCGTTCCAACCAGTAGATGAGCATACCTGCGAGATAACCGGCGAAGGCTATCCACGTGATCTTCTTCATATACCAGCCGAATGTGATTTTCTCCAAGCCCATGACGACCACACCGGCAGCAGAGCCGATGATAAGCATGGAACCGCCCACACCGGCACAGTAGGCCAATAACTGCCAGAAAATGCCATCGACAGCCATGTCACCGGCAGCAGCCACGGGATACATTCCCATACATCCTGCCACAAGCGGCACATTATCGACAATCGAGGAGAGCACACCGATGATACCCGTTACGAGATAGTGGTTGCCCTCGAAGGTGGTATCAAGAATATTACCCAGCATGGTCAGTACTCCTACTTCCTGTAATACGGCAACCGCCATGAGGATGCCGAGGAAGAACATAATGGTGGAGAGGTCGATACGGGAGAGAAGATCACTGACTCGTTTAGCCATCGTGTCATCTTCCGCTGTGTTGTGGTGGAAAATCTCCGTTACCGTCCAGAGGATGCCCAGCACGAGCAGAATACCCATAAACGGTGGCAGGTGGGTCAGTGTCTTAAAGATGGGTACGAAGCAGAGGCCACCCACGCCAAGCCAGAAGATGATGTCGCGCTGGGTCTTGGTAAACTGAGTTACTTCTGCCTTGGGGAGATTCTGTGACTTGTCGAACTTCCCTTTGAGTTGGTATTGTAGGATGAAGGCTGGTACAAGCATTGATACCAACGAGGGTATGAAGATCTCGGTGATGACACCTTGAGTTGTGATGACACCCTTGATCCAAAGCATGATGGTGGTGACATCGCCGATGGGGGAGAAGGCTCCGCCCGAGTTGGCAGAGATGACTACGAGCGCTGCGTAAATCAGACGATCTCCACGGCTCTGTACCAGTTTGCGTAACACCATAATCATCACAATACTTGTCGTCAGGTTGTCGAGGATGGCGGAGAGAAAGAAGGTCATGAAAGCCATCCTCCACATCAGTTTGCGTTTGGAACGGGTCTTGATGGCATCACGCACGAAGTTGAAACCGCCGTTGGTATCCACGATCTCAACAATCGTCATGGCTCCCATCAGAAAAAACAGCGTGCCGGCAGCATCGCCTAAGTGGTGCTCGATCACTTCACTGATGTGGTGCAACAGCCCACCCTCCGCTATGTCAGGGTAGTAGGCGGCAGGTCCTGTCATCAATAATGTCCAGCACAATACACACATCAACAATGCAATGGCTGCCTTGTTGATTTTCGTCAGGCCTTCGAGGGCTATGCACAGATAGCCGATGCAGAAAACAATGACGATGAGTAATGTCAGTGTAGTCATTTCAATTCAATTATTATTTTAGTTTGTTTTTTTATCTGCATGCAAAGGTACAATAAATCTTCTATTTATAACATGAATTACGAAAAAAAATGTAATTTTGCAGCGTGAATATAAAAGAAATAGAAAACAAGCGTATTGCCGTGCTGCTTTCAGGTGGTGTGGATAGTAGTGTGGTAGTCTATGAGTTCGCCAAACTTGGCCTGCACCCTGATTGCTTCTACATCAAGATAGGACCTGAGGAGGAAGAGGAGTGGGACTGCTCCTCGGAGGAAGATTTAGAGATGGCAACGGCGGTGGCGCATAAGTATGGTTGCAGGTTGGAGATCATCGACTGTCACAAGGAGTATTGGGATCAGGTGACGGCCTACACGATGGAAAAGGTGCGGGCAGGCTATACACCGAATCCCGATGTGATGTGTAACCGTCTTATCAAATTTGGGGCCTTTGACGAGAAACGAGGACACGACTACGACTTGATTGCCACGGGCCACTATGCGCAGACAGAGATAGATGATGAGGAACGGAAGTGGCTCTGTACGAGTCCTGATCCAGTGAAAGACCAGACAGACTTTCTGGCACAGATATATGACTGGCAGTTGAAGAAGGCGCTCTTCCCCATCGGTCATTATATGAAGGACGAGGTGCGACAGATCGCAGAGCGCGAGCATCTGGTAAATGCGAAGCGCAAGGACTCGCAGGGCATCTGTTTTTTAGGCAAGATCAACTACAACGACTATATCCGTCGCTACTTGGGTGAGCAGCCAGGCGATGTCATTGAACTAGAGACAGGCAAGCGCATCGGTGAGCACAAAGGACTCTGGTTCCACACCATCGGTCAGCGCAAGGGCATGGGATTCAGTGGCGGACCTTGGTTTGTGGTGAAGAAGGATGTCGCAAAGAATATTCTCTATGTTTCTCACGGCTACGACCCAGAGACGGCCTATCGGCAGGATTTCGGTGTACTGGATTTCCATTGGCTGACTAAGCCTGTGGAAATCGAACGGATTACTTTCAAGATCCGCCATACCCCAGATTATCTGCCTGCCACGTTGGAGCAGACAGGCGAGGGAAGTTACATCGTGCATGCAAAGGACAGGATTCACGGCGTGGCACCGGGACAATTCTGCGTTGTCTATGACGAGAACCACCACCGTTGCTTAGGGTCGGGAGAGATTACTATCGATACAGAGTGACGGTGCCACCGTCGCTCTGGCAATACTTCTTTAATAAGTCTTGAATAAAGTGAGCATTGGCTTCCACCCGCTGCTCATTGCCGTCGTAGCCATTGATGAGCACGACGAGATGGGTGGTACTGAGCGTCATCTTTGTACGTTCATGGTCACTGGTGGGTGTGCCGACGCCGCCCTCTGCATCACGATAGACAGGAAGTCCTGCGATATTGATGATGCCGCGTCCAATACCTTCGTAGGGTTCTCCTTCACGACCTATGCCGAGGGTCAGTGTATCACCCACGAACTTATCCGCATCAAAGCCGCCGATGCTGTAGCCGTAGGCGATGGAAGCGAGGTTGACGAGATCCACAAGGGTGTCAATCTGATAGAGTTCTTTGCCTTGTAACATCCTTCGGATGAGTTGTTCACTGGCAGGGCGGTAGCGTGAGGGATCCTTGCCACAGGCTTTATAGACATGGCGGGTGGCAGCAATACTTGGTAATTCTTTCAGACTCTCGGTAGTCAGTTCATTGCGGAACCTGTCTTCGAGGGCATGAATTTCATCCCACAGTTCCTGACAATAGGGTGTGTTGACCACCCGTGCCTCTACTGCTGCCCCTACAAACGAGGGACAGACGTTTTCAATCTCGCGTGAAACCTTGATGATCATGTCATTTTACGAATGTGCCGAAATAGTCAAGGCAAACCTGGCGCCACTCCTTGGCATTCTCCAACTGGTGTTGCATACGCTCGTTGGTTTCCTGCCAGCGCTGTTCGTCAATATAGGGCTTGGCTTCCTGCCAGATGCGTACAAAATCCTCTACTTCGCAGACACCCCGGTCATAACGGGCTTGTAGTTCTTCCCAAAGTGTATTGCCACTCTTCAGACGGTACGTCCAGGGCACATGGTGGAACCAGAGCAGATAACGCTCCGGACAGGTGTTGATGTCATCGTAGAGTGAACAATAAGGCTCACGATATTGTGACGTGGCATCGCTGCCAGTGTGGGTACGGTCGAAACCGAGTCCCTCTTTGTCGGCTTTGTGATAATAAACGGGACACCATTCCAACGGGTAGTGAGCCTTGAAACCGTCGGGCTCTGGACCATAGTGATGGTCGAACTTGAAGATATGGTGCAGACCGAGTGGCATCATATAATCGACGCAGGCTTCTCGTGAACGAAGCATCATTGATTTTAATGCTTCACTGTTCGATACATTAAATGTTTGTGCCAGCCATTCATCGGCAATCTCTTCGCTGGTCAGGTTGGGATTCCACGCCAGACGTCCGAAGGCATACCAGTTGGCCTGTGAGAAGTGGTGTCCGCACCAGTTCTTGTCGAGTCCGATATTGGCCACACCTGCAATACCGACGAGTTTGGTGGGACTGACATATCCGAAGAACTCCCGCCACATCGGAGCAAGATAGACTAAATGGCGCGACTGTCCAAGATACTCCTGCGTGATCTGCAATTCGGCCATCTGTTTCGTCTGACGCATATTGTCGAAGATGGGCGCATACGGTTCACGCGGCTGGAAATCGAGGGGACCGTTTTTCGACTGGAGGATGACGTTGTCGTTGAACTTCCCATCGAGGTCCTTGAATTCTGATACGGCTTGTTTTACACGGTCTTCACCTTTGTGGGCTGCACCATAGACAAAACTGCGCCACATGATGATACCACCAAATGGCTTGACGGCATCGGCCAGCATATTGGCACCGTCGGCATGTGTGCGCTGGTAGTCAAAGGGACCAGGTTGACCTTCAGAGTTGGCTTTCACCAAGAAACCTCCGAAGTCGGGAATCTGTGTATATATTTCCTTGGCCTTGGCCTTCCACCACGCCTGTACTTTCTTGTCTAAAGGGTCGGCTGTCTTTAAAGGCTTACCACCGTTGACACCTTTGGCAGAAATTGTCATCGGCGAACCGAAGTTGACGGAGAGATAAACCTTGATACCGTAAGGCCTGAGGATGTCTGCAAATTCCTTTACCTTATTAATATATATAGTAGAAAGCATCATCGGCGAGGCGTTTACATTGTTGAGTACGGTGCCGTTGATGCCTATCGAGGCATTAGCACGGGCATACTCCTTGATGAGTTGAGCATTGATGGGCTTGGGTTTCCACTGACCAGAATTGCGTCTTGTCTGAGGGTCCTCCAAATCCCAGAAGATGCTACGTCCGGCATATCCACGTTCGATACTGCCGTCCAAATTGTCCCAGTGGTTTAAAATGCGCAGTTTGAAGTAGGGCACCGATGTTCCTTTTTCACCGCGCAGCATGGCATACGCTCCATACATCAGACCCAGTTCAGAACTGGCCTTGATGGTTGTGCCCTCTATCCGATAACCCTCATCGGGAATGGTCGGGTCTATCACAAGACTTACCTTATCACCTGTATAATAGTTTCGCAGTTCTTCTGCCGCGATACACTCAGGACCCGACACACGTGTTTTTTGCACCATATCATACCTGAGCCACAAGCGGCTCCCATCCTCGGCCTTGATGCCGATGCAACTGGCAATAGCCAGTATCATCAATGCAATTTTCTTCATCTTTTCGTGTCTATAACTTGTTCTTTGGTGCAAAGATACAACTTTTTTACTAAACTTCATACATTTCTCCTTTTTTTGTCGTAACTTTGCCCGCAAATCAGTAAACATTGAGTAATGACATGAAAAGAATTCTGTTGTCGATGGCCCTACTGACAGCAATGCTGGTCATCTCGCAGTCGGCAGATGCACGCCGCCGCATTAAACGGCGTAAAGCCCCTGTCGTGCAAAATGTCATGCGTAAGTCGGAATTAAAGGAGTTTGCTCCCATCATCTTTGGGGCTGACAGTATGGTGATGGACTCACCACTCCTTACGATGAAAGAGATGGGAATGCATAGTGGCGCGATGATATATGTTTGCTCGTTGCCCGAGGTTAAAGCGCCTGGCATGTTGACACTCAACGATTGTCATGATTACGCACAGGTGTTTATAGATGACGAGTATATAGGTAAGATAGATTGTATGCAGAACGGGAGAACCATTGAGATACCTCCCGTCCATGACGGACAGGAACTGAAGATCTTAGTGGACGCGATAGGACATTCGAATGGAGATGCGCCATCCACGAACTTCGTCGGTCTTTCTGACCAAATCATCCTTGTTGCCGATATTGATGGTAACGAATTAACCCTGAATTTGAAGTGTTGGACCATCCTGACCATCCCTGATGGTTATGACAATGCTGTCAAAGCACTCGTTGCAGTTCAATCGACGGAAGACATGCCAAACTCGTCAGAAACCTCTATCACTTCGAAAGGCTCTGGCTACTATCGTTATAATGTTGTATTCAGCCGTAGTGGTGATATCTTCCTGAATATGGGAAACTTTGGCAGAGGAGAGGTATTTGTCAACGGTAATCCCCTCGGCTATTTCTCGAATATGGGTTCGGTACAGACGCTTCCAGTACTTCGCAGGTACCTGAAGCGTGGATTTAATGAAGTGCTTGTCTTTGATGTTGTGGGGCCTTTATTAACGGATAAGACGCCAGCACTTCAAGTCCAAGACAAACCATAGGGGGTGCTTCAACTGAAACACCCCCTATGGTTTGCCCTATCTGCGGAAATAGGGCAGATGGTTAGAAAACATCCTTTTACAGAAGTTGATCCTGTTCGATGTCCTTGAAGTACTTGTAGGTGCTGACTTTCAATTCATCGGCAGCATCTTCATCGCTGACAATAATGCCGTGCTGATGCATCTGCAAGGCACTGATGGTCCACATGTGGTTGACAGATCCCTCAACAGCAGCCTGAAGGGCGCGAGCCTTGCCATGACCGTTCACCAGAATCATCACCTCGCGGGCATCCATCACTGTACCTACACCAACTGTCAGGGCATGGGCGGGCACATTCTCAGGATTGCCACCGAAGAAACGGGAGTTGGCGATGCGAGTATCCGTAGTAAGGGTCTTCATTCGGGTACGGCTCCTAAGGGATGAACCTGGTTCGTTGAATGCGATATGGCCATCAGGACCAATACCTCCGATGAACAAGTCAATGCCACCTGCCTCGGCAATCATCTCCTCATAATGGGCGCACTCCGCTGCAAGGTCGGGTGCATTACCGTTCAAAATATGGATATTTTCTTTCGGACAATCAATGTGGTCGAAGAGGTTACGGGCCATAAAGGCGTGATAACTTTCGGGGTGCGTCTCAGGTAACCCTACATATTCATCCATGTTGAATGTGAGCACATTCTTGAATGATACCTTGCCAGCACGGTTGGCCTCAACAAGCGCATTGTACATGCCAACAGGGGAAGAGCCCGTAGGAAGTCCCAATACAAATTTGTGGTCTGGGGTCGGATTGAACTCATTGATGCGCTTAATCACATGATTGGCTGCCCACTTTGACAGCTTCTGATAGTCGGATTGAATGATAACTCTCATAATGTTTTTTGTTTTTGGTTCGTTAAAAATCTGCTGCAAAAATACAAAAAAAAACTATTTTGACCATAAAATAGGGACTTTTTTTTATAATTCAGGTAAAAATTGTTATCTTTGCACCATTATTTATAATATAAATGGATGAAAGAATTTGTAATATCTGAGGTTAAGGCTGAGACTGCGGTTTTGGTGGGATTAATCACCAAGGAGCAAGACGAAACTAAGACTAAAGAATATCTTGACGAACTTGAGTTTCTTGCAGATACTGCAGGTGCTGTCACTGTGAAGCGTTTCACCCAGAAAGTGGGTGGACCGAGTCAGGTGACATATGTAGGCAGTGGAAAACTGCAGGAGATCAAGGCATATATCAAACAGTGCCAAGACGCTTACGACGAGTGGCTCGATGCTCAGGATGCTTCTCTTTTTGCTGAGGGTCTTTTAGATGAGTCGAAGGCTCCGCAACCTGTGGGTATGGTTATTTTTGATGATGAGTTATCTGCCAAACAGATGCGTAATATTGAGAAAGAACTGCAAGTGAAAATACTCGACCGTACCTCCTTAATATTGGATATCTTTGCCATGCGTGCCCAGACAGCAGAAGCCAAGACTCAGGTGGAACTGGCACAGCACCGTTATATGCTCCCTCGTCTGCAGAGGTTGTGGACGCACTTGGAACGTCAGGGCGGTGGTTCGGGTAGTGGCGGCGGAATGGGCTCCGTTGGTCTTCGTGGACCTGGTGAGACTCAGTTGGAGATGGACCGTCGTATCATCCTCCAGCGTATCACTCTATTGAAACAGCGGTTGGCAGAGATTGACAAGCAGAAGACTACTCAGCGAAAAAACCGTGGACGATTGATTCGTGTCGCTCTGGTGGGATATACCAATGTCGGCAAATCGACAATGATGAACCTGCTGTCCAAGAGTGAGGTGTTTGCAGAAAACAAACTCTTCGCAACCCTTGATACCACAGTACGTAAGATGACCATCGATAACCTGCCTTTTCTTTTGGCTGATACCGTTGGTTTTATCCGCAAGTTGCCTTCGGACCTCGTGGAATCGTTCAAATCGACGCTTGATGAGGTGCGTGAGGCGGACTTGTTGGTGCATGTGGTAGATATCTCACATCCCGACTTTGAGGAACAGATACGAGTGGTAGAAAAAACTTTGAAGGAACTGGGCTGTGCTGATACGCCTTCGATGATCGTCTTCAATAAGATCGATGCCTATACTTGGGTGCCGAAGGAAGAAGATGACCTGACGCCAGTGACCAAAGAGAATGTCACCCTTGATGACTTGGAAAAAACGTGGATGGCCCGTTCTGCAGAAGACGGACATTATATAGAATGTATTTTCATTTCTGCCAGGAACAAAGAGAACATTGACGAACTGCGCGAAGTACTCTATAAGAGAGTACGTGAGTTGCATGTCCAGAAATATCCGTATAACGATTTTTTATATCAAGATTATGAGTAATTACAGACAACTGACACAAACCGAAATTGAGATTTTGGAAAATAATGCCTGCTGGGCAGAGGACTGGCAGCGAGTGATGGTAGCCGAAGGCTTCAAACCGTATAATTTCCATCGTGTGATTTTCTATGGCGATATCCGTCTGGGGGCTTTCGACAAGATGGTAGAAGTCAGCAAGGGCTTTGTGAAACATTCTGGTATCAACGACGCAACGTTACGTAATGTGACTGTCGGCAATGACTGCCTGATTGAGAAGGTAGGTAACTATATCAACAACTATACCATCGGCAATGATTGTTATATCTCGAATATCTGTACGCTGGAGACGACTGACGATGCCACATACGGTGAGGGCTCAGTAATCTCTGTGCTTAACGAGATGGGTGATGGCAATGTAACCATTTTCAGGGAGTTGAACAGTCAATTGGCTTCGTTTATGGTGAAACACAATGCCGATAAGGAATTGCTTCACACCTTACAGCAGATGATCGAAGACGAACTGCGGGTATCGCGTCCAGACCGTGGCTATATCGGTAACAACGTGAAGATTGTGAATGCTAAGGATATCACCAACACGATCATCAAGGGTGACTGTGAGATTAGTGGTGCAGCCCGTCTTTCTGAATGTACGGTGATGTCGTCGATGGATGCCCCAGTATTTATTGGTACGGGTGTCATCTGTGAGAACTCGATTATCTGTGATGGTTGCTCCATCAATAATTCCGTTAAGATGCAGGACTGCTTCGTTGGTGAGGCTTGTCAGATCACGAATGGATTTACCGCTGAGGCCAGCCTCTTCTTTGCCAACTCGTTTATGGCCAATGGTGAGGCATGCGCTGCTTTCTGTGGACCATTCTCTGCTTCGCATCATAAATGTTCGCTGTTGATAGGTGGTGAGTTTTCTTTCTATAACGCAGGTTCTAACACCAACTTCTCGAACCATGCCTATAAGATGGGACCCTTGCACTGGGGAACCTTGGAGCGTGGTACAAAGACAGCCTCAGGCTCGTATATCCTGATGCCTGCCACGATAGGCGCCTTCAGTGTGTGTTTCGGAAAACTGATGCACCATCCTGACACCCGTAACTTGCCATTCTCCTATCTGATGGCATACGGTGATGACTGCTATCTTGTGCCAGGACGAAACATCACGACGGTGGGATTGTATCGTGATATCAAGAAATGGCCGAAGCGTGACAAACGCTCGAAGCAGTCGAAGAAGAGTATCATCAACTTTGACTGGCTGTCTCCCTTCACCGTCGGTGAGATCCAACAGGGTATGAAGATTCTTGAGTCCCTACGTGAAGCCAGTGGTGATAATGTATCTACCTATAATTTCCATGAGTATGTCATCAATGCTACTTCGCTGCGTAAGGGACTTAAATACTACGATATCGCCCTGCGCATCTATATGGGTGCCGTGTTGAAGCGTGCCCAAAAGGAAGGCTATATCGGACAGCCCATGAGTCCTGTCGGTAAGGGTAAATGGATAGATCTTTCTGGACTTCTGTTGCCTGAAAGCGAGGAACAGAGGCTAATAGAAGATATCAAGAACGGCGCCATCGATAATGTTCAGCAGGTGTTGGACCGTTTCGAGGATATTAATAATCACTATAGTGAATATCGCTGGGCATGGAGTTATCAGATGATTCTTGACTACTATCATCTGGAGGAACTTGATGAAACTGCCTGTGAACGGATCCGTGAGGATTATGTGAAGGCTCGTCGCGCCTGGATAGCCGAGATTCGTAAGGATGCAGAGAAGGAATATCAGATGGGCGATGTGGAACGTGAGGTATATGAAGACTTCTTAAGTAAATTAGATCACGAAATAGATTATGAGAATTAAATTTTTGATGACTGTATGTGCGCTGGCGCTCGGAATGAGCGTACAGGCAAAAGAGTACAAGTATGAGACAGTAGAGGGTGATTTGATGAAGACCCGCATCTATACCCTCGACAACGGATTGAAGGTGTATCTCTCGGTTAATCCGGAGAAACCGCGTATCCAGACGTATATTGCTGTGCGTACGGGTAGTAAGAACGACCCTTCAGAAACCACAGGTTTGGCTCACTATCTGGAGCACCTGATGTTCAAGGGTACGAAGCAGTTTGGTACCAACAACCCTGAGGCAGAGGCTCCGTTGTTGGCAGAGATTGAACAGCGCTACGAGGCCTATCGCAAACTAACTGATTCCGAGGCCCGTAAAAAGGCTTATCATGAGATTGACTCTGTCTCTCAGGTGGCTGCCCAGTATTTTATTCCCAATGAGTACGACAAGTTGATGGCAGCCATCGGTGCGGAGGGTACGAATGCCTACACCTCGAATGATGTCACATGTTATACTGAAGACATTCCTTCAAATGAAATCGAGAACTGGGCCAAAATCCAGAGCGACCGATTCCAGAACATGGTAATCCGTGGCTTCCATACCGAACTTGAGGCCGTCTATGAGGAGTATAACATCGGTCTGAGCCAAGACCAGCGCAAACTCTTTTATGCCATCAGTAAGATGCTCTGGCCGAACCATCCTTACGGACTCCAGACGACCATCGGAACGCAGGAGCACTTGAAGAATCCCTCGATCACGAATATCAAGAACTACTTCAACAAGTGGTACAGACCCAATAATGTGGCCATCTGTATGGCTGGCGACTTTGACCCAGACAAAACCATCGCCATCATCGACAAGTATTTCTCTGATTGGAAACCGGGTGCTGATGTCTCTCAGCCTAAGTTCGCCCCGCTGCCCCCGCAGACACAGCCCAGGGATACGACCGTCATCGGACAGGAGGCAGAAACCATCTGGATGGCATGGCGGGCTGATAAGGCCAATACATTGCAGGCTGACACCCTCGAACTGATGGAGGATGTGCTGAGCAACGGACGTGCAGGTCTTTTCGACCTCGACCTGAACCAGACGATGAAGGTGCAGCGTGCCAGTGGTGGTACAGAACTGATGCATGATCACGGTGCCTTCTTCCTGATGGGAACCCCCAAGGAAGGACAGAGCCTCGACGAAGTGAAGGCGCTGATGCTTGGCGAAATCGACAAGTTGAAGAAGGGCGACTTCCCCGACAATCTGTTGCCCAGCATCATCAACAACATGAAGCGCAGTCACTACCAGTTGTTGGAGAGTAACGAAGGACGTGCCGATATGTTTGTGGATGCCTTTATCAATGAGGTGGACTGGAAGCAGGAGGTAGGCAGGATTGACCGTATCTCGAAGATTACGAAGCAGGAACTCGTGGCCTTTGCCAACAAGTTCTTTACTGATGGTTATGTCTCTGTCTATAAGAAGCAGGGTGTTGACTCCACACAGAAGAAGATTGATAAGCCTGCCATTACCCCGATTCCTGCCAATCGCGATATGATGAGTCAGTTCGTGAAGGATATCCAGGATTCGAAGGTAGAACCTATCCAGCCGAAGTTTGTGGATTTCTCTAAAGATCTCACTATCTCCAAGACCCAGAAAGGACTGCCCGTCTATTATGTGAAGAACAATGAGAACGGCCTCTTCCAACTCACCTTCCGCTATGAGTTCGGAAAGAGTGCTGACAAACGTTATGATGTGGCTAACCAGTACTTGAACTTCTTGGGTACCGACAAGATGACTGCTGCCGAAGTGAAGCAGAAATTCTATGAACTGGCTTGTAGTTTCTCTGCTACGTTATGGGAGGATTATATTAATATCAGTCTCAGTGGTCTGAACGAGAATATGCAGCCCGCCCTGGCCTTGTTGGAGGATGTGATGAATCATGCTCAAGTTGATAAGGATGCCTATGACGATTTGGTCAAGAGAATCATGAAGGGACGTGAGGATGCCAAGAAGAACCAGCGTAACTACTACGCTACACTGTGTCAGTATGGTATCTATGGCCCGCGTAATTCCTATCGCGACATCGTCAGCGAACAACAGTTGAAGGATACCAATCCTCAGGTGTTCATCGATTTAGTGAAGAAACTCTGCAATTATGAACATAGTGTGAACTACTACGGTCCGCTGAGCGTGAACGAACTGACGGCTATGATCGACAAGTCCCATCAGACGGCAAAAACGCTTCAGGCTGTGCCAAAGAATAATTATTACGTGAAGCAGGATGCCAAGGTAAATGAGGTGTGGATCGCGCCCTTCGATGCCAAGAATATCTATATGCGTGCCTACCATAACGAGAACCGTGACTGGCATATCGGCGAGGCTGCTGTTCAGGCCGTCTTCAACGAGTACTTTGGTGGTGGAATGAATGGTATCGTGTTCCAGGAGATGCGTGAGGCCCGTGGCTTGGCTTACAATGCCTCTGCCTATTATAGCCGTGCCGGCAGGAAGGGTGAGAAGGAAAGTTTCTATACGCATATCATCACCCAGAACGACAAGATGATGGACTGCATCAACCACTTCAAGGAGATTACAGACAAGATGCCTGCCAGTGATAATGCCTTTAACATTGCCAAGGAGGGACTCACCAAACAACTCGCCAGCCTACGTACCACGAAGATGGGTATCATCAGCAAGTGGCATTCCATGAAGCAACTGGGGCTCGACTTCGACCTCAACAAGAAGATCTATGAGGATCTCCCGAAGGTAACGCTTCAGGATATGGTGAACTTTGAGAAGGCCAACATGGCCAACAAGCCGTTGCGCTACATCATCCTGGGCGACGAGAAGGAACTTGATATAAAGTCACTGGAGAAGATTGGCCCGATTAAGCGATTGACCACAGAGGAGGTCTTTGGTTACTAGGCAATCCTAGGCAATCCTAGGAGATCCTAGGAAGAGCTAGGATATATAGAAAGAACTAAATATATATATTTATGGCTAAAAATGTTGAATTTAAGTATGCCCCGATGTTTCAGGTGGGCGAGGACAAGACGGAGTACCGTTTGTTGTCGAAGGAAGGCGTAACAACCGCCGAGTTTGAGGGAAAGACAATCGTGAAGGTCTCCAAGGAGGCCCTGACACTATTGGCACAGCAGGCCTTCCACGATGTGGAGTTCATGCTGCGCCGCGAACATAACGAACAGGTAGCAAAGATTCTGACCGACCCAGAGGCTAGTGAGAATGATAAGTACGTTGCCTTGCAGTTCCTGCGCAATGCAGAGGTGGCTGCCAAGGGCATTCTGCCTTTCTGTCAGGACACAGGTACTGCCATTATCCACGGTGAGAAGGGTCAGCAGATCTGGACGGGTTTTGAGGATGAAGAGGCGCTGAGTCTTGGTGTCTTCAATACCTTCACCCAGGACAACCTGCGCTATTCCCAGAATGCACCGCTGAATATGTACGACGAGGTGAACACCCGTTGCAACCTGCCTGCACAGATTGATATCGAGGCCACAGAGGGTGCTGAGTATAAGTTTGTGATGGTGGCCAAGGGTGGTGGTTCTGCCAACAAGACCTACTTCTATCCCATGACCAAGGCAACCATCCAGAACGAGGGTACACTGATTCCGTTCCTCGTAGAGAAGATGAAATCGCTGGGAACCGCTGCATGTCCTCCTTATCACATTGCCTTTGTGATTGGCGGTACGTCTGCAGAGAAGAACCTGTTGACGGTGAAGCTCGCTTCCATCAAGTTCTACGATGGTCTGCCCACGACGGGCGACGAGACAGGTCGTGCTTTCCGTGATGTTGACTTGGAGCAGAAACTGATTAAGGAGGCACAGAAGATTGGTCTGGGTGCTCAGTTCGGTGGTAAGTATCTGGCTCACGACATCCGCGTGGTTCGTCTGCCGCGTCATGGTGCTTCTTGTCCGATTGGTATGGGTGTATCTTGCTCTGCTGATAGAAACATCAAGGCTAAGATTAATGCCGATGGTATCTGGCTGGAGAAGATGGACGCTAACCCCACAGAGTTGATTCCTGAGGAACTGTGCAAGCCAGGTGAGGGCGGTAAGGGTATCGAGATTGATCTCAACGAGGGTATCGATGCCGTTCGTAAGGAACTCTCTAAGTATCCTGTCTCGACCCGTGTCAACCTGAAGGGAACCATCATCGTGGCTCGCGATATCGCTCACGCCAAGTTGAAGGCTCGTCTGGATGCAGGTGAGGGTATGCCCGACTACTTCAAGAAATATCCTGTGCTCTATGCAGGACCAGCCAAGACGCCAGAGGGTTATCCTTGCGGATCGATGGGTCCGACCACCGCTAACCGTATGGATCCCTACGTGGATGAGTTCCAGGCAAATGGTGCCTCACTGGTGATGATTGCCAAGGGTAATCGTAGCGACGTGGTGACTGAGGCTTGTAAGAAGCATGGTGGCTTCTACCTCGGTACCATCGGTGGTGTGGCAGCCGTACTCTCTCAGAGTTCTATCAAGAGCATCGAGTGCGTGGAATATCCTGAACTCGGTATGGAGGCTGTGTGGAAGATTGATGTGGAAGACTTCCCCGCCTTCATCCTTGTTGACGATAAGGGTAATGACTTCTTCAAGACCCTGAAGCCCTGGTGTCCCGCTGCTAAGTAAGCATGAGGCGTCAGTTCCTGATAGTATGTATGATGTGTCTTTGTCTGACTGCCAACGCAGCCAGACAAAGGACGCATCGTATGTCCAACGGTACCGTCGTTCGTGTTACGCGAAGTATCGCTGCTCCTCGTTCCCTGTCAAAGCCTTATACATCATGGGATCCTCAAAAGACCTATCGTGTGCCCGTGATACTAATGTCGTTTGCCGACTGTGACTTAAGTTGT
>Ga0310690_10006378_pt1 | contig 15520 bp, 12 predicted proteins | sample AusTroGonzalo_MG_2_FD_207661 | JGI IMG/M metagenome (GOLD analysis project Ga0310690, IMG submission 207661) | Bovine rumen microbial communities from tropical cattle in Woodstock, Queensland, Australia - Gonzalo_04 (v2) (version 2) | ecosystem: Host-associated > Mammals > Digestive system >... | reverse complement strand
ATAGGAGCTCGGATAGGGGTGATTCGTCTCGATGATTTCTTTCGAGAGGAGCTTGAAGGAGAAGTCGGTTGACATCACGCCTGCTATCTGTCCGCCTCCCGGGCGGATGGGGATGCAGTAGGAGGCAATGGCGTCGTGGTAGTTGATAGTGCCTGTGTTGAAGTCGCTAAAGGGCTCCACCCAGCAGGGCTTGCCCAGCTCCATTGTCTGACGGTACCAGACGCGGTCGAAGTACTCGAACTCAGGCTCCAGCGTGGTGATGATGGTGTCTCCCTCCAGCACGCTATAGACGGAGAAGTACCGCCCTATCTCCGGGAAGGCGTTGGGCTCGGTGCTTATCGTGCAACTGACGACATCGTGGTTGAGACTGACGATACGGTGGGAGACGCCTTTGAGGGTGTCGGGATGGAAGTTTTCCTCAATCATCCAGAGGTTCGACCTGGCTGCCGTCTCAATCATGCTGACGTAGCTCTCGATACGGAGGATGGTGTTGTTGAGGATGGAGCTCGACCTCAGGACGGCTTCCTTCTGCAGCATCTCGTGAGCGTGGGTGTAGAAGATGCTCAGGGCTGTCAGGAAGATTGGGATGGCCAGCCAGATGATTGTGCGGCTGAGGTTCTTGGATATAGACGGGCGTTTCTTACTCATGGCTCTCCTCCTTTCCTGTTGCTTCGCTGTGTGCGACATCGAACTTCTTCTTGAGCAGTTCGGTTATGACCTCGCTCTGTTCCCTGATGTTGCTCACCTCGTTGATGACCTCCTGATTGCTGATGTCCTGATAGTTGTCGCATATCTTCATGATGCTAAGACGGATGGACTCGGTGGGAGGTATCATGCGGTTGGTGACGTTATGCAGGAGTGTTGTCTGTACGCGGTTGTCTTCCTCTATCTGCTCGTGCATCTTGCGGAGCTCTTTGCGGCGCTCGTTGAGGGTTGCGGTCAGTTTCTCGTGTTTCTCTATGTCTTCGATGAGGGCGTCCTGCATCTTCTTGAAGTGCTGCTGGAACTGTCCCACCTCGTCTCTTCGCTCGGTTTCGGGCACCATAGTGGCAAAGTTGCCTTCCGCCATGCTGAGTGCCGATTCCGTCAGGCGGCGCAGGGGCTTCAGCTGTTTGCGTATGGCGATACGGGTGGCGATGTAGAAGATGAGGAGTCCCACGATGCAGATGATGCCGATGTGGGCCAGATGGTGGTTGTACTCGTTGAAGATGACGCTCTTGGGATAGACGGTTCCGAGGCTCCAGTTGAGTTCCTCCATCGAGCGTCCGGGTACGTTTTGGCGCTCGAAGGGCTTGTAGAAGATGTACCAGGTCTCGCCCATGAACTTGAAGGACCTGTTGCCTTCCTTGCCGGCAACCATTTCTTCGCCGACGTCCATCATGGTTTTGCTGCCTTGCCTTTCTGCCAGCGTGAAGACGGTTTGGTTGAGGAGTTCGGCCTTATTGGGATGCACGATGAACGTTCCTTCTTCGTCTAAGAGGATGCTATAGATTTTGCTTGAGGTCTTGATGTACTGAAAGCTTTTGGAAAGCGTTTCGAGCAGGAGGCCGACAGCCATGACGCCTACGCAATCCTCGTTCTCGTTGATGAGGGGCAGACAGAAGGTGATGATGGGCTTCTCGTTCTTTATGGTTTGGTCGATAGGGTTGAGCCAGGTGGGGCGGCACGACTTCATCGGGGAGAGATACCAGTTCTGTTCGGTATAGAGTCCGTGGCCGAAGCTCTTGGACCTGACGATTCCCTTGAGCTCGTCCCTGCGGACGAAGGCCATGAAATGGTCGCGGTCGGGGTAGAAATCCGGCTTGAAGGCGATGGCGCAGCCGTTGATGTTGGGGTTCGAGAGCACGAGCCTCTGGCAATAGTTCCACATTTCATCGGGCTGGTCGAGGTGCTGCATCAGGTCGTGATAGATGTTGCCCGATGCCTGCTCCACGTCGAGCAGGATGTTGTCGATACATTGTTGGGTGCCCTGGAGCCTTTCCTGGGCATCCAGCTTGGCTTCCTTGACGAGGGCTTGCCTTGCGAATATGAACAACGTCCCCAGCGACAGGGCGAGCAGCAGCACTACCTCGCAGATGGCGAGGGTGTTGAGTCGGATGGAAGGCGGGGAGAATACTTTTTTCCTTAGCTTCTTCATGTTTATCTTTTCTTAAGCTCGTACCACAATAGCGACATGCCTACGATGGCGATGAAGAGGAAGATGACGGATGCGGGCAGCATGGGCTTCAGGAAGTCCCATTGGGGGACGGCGATTGCCGCATACCAGTTCACGAACTCTATCGGGCCGTAGTATATCATGTATGGCTTGCCGTTGATTTTCACTCTGGCCACTCCCCGCTTCTGTTTCGTCAGGTTGCTCTTGAAGTCGTCCTTGATTATGTTGGGGGCTTCTTCGCCCGTATAGGCGATGCAGTTGCCGTCGTGGCTGAGGATGATGCTGGAGAAGTCGAACTCCTTGAAGAGGTGGTGCTTGTTGAGCTCCTCGTTGCCTCGGCAGGAATTCTCCACCCACTCCAGTTCCTTGCTGAGCCACTCGAACTTCATGTCCGCGCCCAGGACGCAGACGAGGTCGCCCTTGTGGTCGAAGAGAGGCTTGACGAAGGTGGTGTAGTGGCCGCTCATGGCCGTGCCGTCATAGTAGTAATAGGGGTCCGACCAGAAGATGGAGCCCGTGGCTTTGCAGCGTTTGTACCAGTCGGAGGTGAAGTAGTTGTGTCTTGCCGAACCGACCTGCCTGAAGTCGAAGCCGCCCTTCTCGGGCTGATAGATGTATGGCTCGAACCACGTGCCTCTCTCTGGGAAGTATTCGGGCTCGAAGGCGGCGAAGTAGCCCCTGACGTCGAGGTTGATGTTGGCCTTGCGCTTCAGGGCCTCTATCACCTCGTCGGCTGTCCCGTGGTTTGCCTCCACCTCCTGAAAGGTGCTGTATGCGTTTATCTCCACGCCTCTGATGATTCTGGAAATCCTCTCGGCGACCACGTTCCTGATGCCCATATAGCGCGAATAAGCCTCGGCCTGCATGGAGCGATAACATATCCAGGTGGATGCCGAGGCAAAGGCAATCATCGAGCCAAAAGCGATGGCCAGAGCGTAGCGTTTAGGTCTTTTGTGTTCTATATGGTGGGTGTCTTCTGTATGCATTTAGGTCAATAATAATTATTATTGCGACAAAGATACGACTTTTTATTCAAATATAATTCATTTCCCTCAGCTTTTTAACAATTCTTTACATTATGTGATTCTGCTTTCGGTTGTTGTGTTTTCATGGAAGTTAAAGAAATGAAAGGAGTTAGCTCGCTTTGCCCGCTTGGGGAAGTTAAGGGACGATTGTTCTTGCCACCTGATTTAAGGCCGAAAGCACCCCGCATCCCGATGGTATCGTCCTTTAACTTCATTAACTTCTATAACTTCTTTATCTCCCGAAATCTCAGTTATAAATGAAAGGACAGCCAGCCGCGAGGGGAAACGCGGCACGTTATGATTGCCAACGCGGCACGTTATGATGCCCAACGCGGCACGTTATGATGGCCGACACAGCACGTTATGATTGCCAACGCGACACGTTATGATTGCCAACGCGGCACGTTATGATTTAGGGCGAGGCTCGCTTGGTTTGAGGACGCTTCTTCCTTCGCCTTTGGGCAAGATTTTGCCTGTCTTCGGCAGGAACATGCCCTTCTCCCGACCTCCGAACTGTTAAATAAACATAAAAGTTGGCCTCGTACATAAATAAATAATGTGCCGGGCTTGCACAGGTCGGGTAATAGTTGTATCTTTGCGCCGCGATTTTAGTATCGCACAGCGTTTAATTAACCAAATTTATTAACTCTTTAATTAATCTGTATGGCAGATTTAAAAAATGTTGCACCTCTCGAAGGCTTCGATTGGGAAGCATACGAACAGGGCGACAGCAATTCAGGCGTGAGCCGCGAGGCTCAGACAGAGGCTTATGAAAGCTCTCTCAACAAGGTAAGTGACCACGACGTAGTTGACGGCACCGTTATCGCAATGAACAAGCGCGAAGTGGTGGTGAACATCGGCTTCAAGAGCGATGGTATCATACCTGCAAGCGAATTCCGCTACAACCCCGACCTCAAGGTGGGCGATACCGTAGAGGTTTACATCGAAAATCAGGAAGACAAGAAGGGCCAGCTCATCCTCTCTCACAAGAAGGCACGCGCTTCCCGCTCCTGGGACCGTGTAAATGAGGCCCTCAACAACGAGGAAATCATCAAGGGCTTCGTCAAGTGCCGCACCAAAGGCGGCATGATCGTTGACGTGTTCGGCATCGAGGCATTCCTCCCTGGAAGCCAAATCGACGTCAAGCCCATTCGCGATTACGACATCTTCGTCGGCAAGACTATGGAGTTCAAGGTCGTTAAAATCAACCAGGACTACCGTAACGTCGTTGTCAGCCACAAGGCTCTCATCGAGGCAGAGCTCGAGGCTCAGAAGAAGGAAATCATCTCCAAGCTGGAGAAGGGCCAGGTACTCGAGGGTGTTGTCAAGAACATCACCAGCTACGGCGTGTTCATCGACCTCGGTGGTGTCGATGGTCTCATCCACATCACAGACCTCAGCTGGGGCCGCGTTAGCGACCCGAAGGAAATCGTTGAGCTCGACCAGAAGATTAACGTGGTTATCCTCGACTTCGACGACGAGAAGAAGCGTATCGCTCTCGGCCTCAAGCAGCTCACTCCTCATCCTTGGGATGCTCTCGATCCCGACCTCAAGGTGGGCGACCACGTGAAGGGTAAGGTTGTCGTTATGGCTGACTACGGAGCATTCATCGAGATTGCCCCCGGCGTAGAAGGACTCATCCACGTCAGCGAAATGTCTTGGAGCCAGCACCTCCGCAGCGCTCAGGACTTCATGAAGGTGGGCGACGAGGTAGAGGCTGTTATCCTGACGCTCGACCGCGAAGAGCGCAAGATGTCGCTCGGCATCAAGCAGCTCAAGGACGATCCCTGGGAGAACATCGAGGAGCGCTATCCCGTCGGCAGCAAGCACACAGCCAAGGTGCGCAACTTCACCAACTTCGGTATCTTCGTCGAAATCGAAGAAGGTGTGGACGGTCTCATTCACATCAGCGACCTCAGCTGGACGAAGAAAATCAAGCACCCCAGCGAGTTTACGCAGATTGGAGCTGAGATTGAGGTTTGTGTCCTCGAGATTGACAAGGCCAACCGCCGTCTCTCTCTCGGTCACAAGCAACTCGAAGAGAATCCTTGGGACGTGTTTGAAACTGTCTTCACACTCGACAGCATCCACGAAGGCACCATCACCGAGTCTCTCGACAAGGGTGCAGTCATCCAGCTCGAGTACGGCGTTGAGGGCTTCGCTACCCCGAAGCACCTCGTCAAGGAAGACGGCACAACCGCCCAGAAGGGCGAGAAGCTGCCCTTCAAGGTCATCGAGTTCAACAAGGAGAGCAAGCGCATCATCCTCTCTCACAGCCGCATCTTCGAAGATGTTCAGCGTGCTGAGGCCCGCGAAGCTCGTGAGGCTAAGAAGGCCGCTCGCAAGGCTGCTCCGAAGGAAGAGGCTCCCGCAATCCAGAACCAGGCTGCCAGCACAACCCTCGGCGACCTCGACGCTCTGGCTGAGCTCAAGGCTAAGATGAAGTCTGGAGAAGAATAATCTCTGTATTTAGGGGCAAGGAGCAAGGTGCAAGGTGCAGGAGGATAGATTCCAAAACTAACCTCTTACCCCTTGCCCCTCGCCCCTTGCTCCTTTTTTAATTATTATGAATTTCGACTTACACATACTCGGATGCGGCTCCGCAAAGCCCACCACCCGTCACCAGCCTTCCTCGCAGATACTGAACGTGCGAGGCAAGTTCTTCATGATTGACTGCGGCGAGGGGGCTCAGACGCAGATGCAGAAGTTCGGGCTCTCTATGATGAGCATCGGACACGTCTTCATCAGCCACAATCATGGCGACCACGTCTTCGGCCTCCCGGGACTTATCGGGACGCTGGATTTGCTGGGGCGTACCGCTGAGCTCCACATCCACGGCCCCCAGCAGGTAGGCGAATTGCTCGACTTCCTCCTGCATACGTATTATGCCGACATCCAGTATCGTGTCCTCTTCCACCCTGTCGATACCCGCCAGCACGCACTCATCTACGAGGACCGCAGCATAACCGTCCACAGCATTCCGCTGGAACATCGGGTTCCCTCCATTGGCTTTCTCTTCCGAGAAAAGCCAGGCCTGCCGCATATCAGGCGTGAAATGATTGATGCCTTCAACATTCCCGTAAGCCAGATAAACAACATTAAGGCGGGCGCTTCGTGGACGACAGAAGACGGAACCGTCATCCCGCATGAGCGTCTGACCACGCCTCCTACGCCTCCCCGCTCCTTCGCCTATTGCTCCGATACCGTTTACCTGCCGAAGCTGAAGGACATCCTCGCGGGCGTTACATTATTATATCATGAGGCTACCTACCTGCACGAGCGCGCCCTTCGGGCAGAACAGACACGCCACACGACAGGCCTCCAGGCAGCTACCCTCGCGCGAGATGCGGGCGTAGAGCGTCTTTGTGTCGGTCACTTCAGCGCCACCATCAAGGACGAGGATGACCTCCTTCGCGAAGCACAAGCCGTCTTCCCGAACACCATCCTTGCGCGCGAAGGTCTCGTCGTCAGCATTTAAGGCATTAAATCTTCTGCCTTCTTTCGTTTTTCTTAATTATTTTTTGTATCTTTGCACCCGGAATAGTGTATCAAGATACATGATGAAACGATATTTTGTCACTTTACTTCTGTTTGCATGCAGCCTTCTGGCGATGCCCTACACCATAGTCATCGATGCCGGACACGGCGGTAAGGACCCCGGAGCGCAAACAAAGACTGCAAAGGAGAAGAACATCAATCTGGCTGTTGCCCTCGCGTTTGGGAAGTTCGTGGAGCAGAATTGTCCAAACGTGAAGGTCGTCTATACGCGCAAGACGGATGTCTTCGTGGAGCTCGACGAGCGTGCCAACATCGCCAATCGCGCCAAAGCCGACCTCTTCATCAGCATCCACACGAACAGCACGGCTGCCAAAGTCGGCCCTCGCGGCACGGAAACCTATACGCTGGGTATGCATCGTGCAGCCGACAACCTTGCCGTCGCCAAGCGCGAGAACTCGGTCATCACCCTCGAAAACGACTACGAGCAGAAGTACGAGGGCTTCGACCCCAACTCCAGCGAAAGCTATATCATCTTTGAGCTCATGCAGGACAAGAACATGGAGAGTAGCGTCAAGCTGGCAGGACTCATCCAGAAACAGTTCCGAAGCTATGCCGGGCGCGTGGACAAGGGCGTGCATCAGGCAGGTTTCCTCGTGCTGAGGGCAACCAGTATGCCAAGCGTGCTCGTCGAACTGGGCTACATCAACAATCCTAACGAGGCAGCATATCTCACCTCAACCGCAGGCGTGAACGCCCTCGCAAAGAGTATTTACAACGCATTCGTTGCTTACAGGAAATAAGATGAAAACAGAAGTAAAGATTGGAATTACAGGCGTCGTCGCTATCGTGGCACTTTATCTTGGCATTAACTTCTTGAAGGGCGTTAATCTGTTTAGTACCAGCGAAGTATATTACATTACCTTTAGTAATACTAAACGTCTGGCTAAGAGCAGTCCTGTCTATGCCGACGGCTACAAGGTGGGCATCGTTAATGACATCAGGTACGACTTCAATCATCCCGGAGAGATAGTTGTGGAAGTGAGTGCCGACAAGGGCCTTCGCATCCCCAAAGGCAGTTCGGCACAACTCGACGAAGGTGTCTTGGGCGGTTGCACCCTTAATATGTTGCTTGCCACCAATCTGCATGAAGCCTATCAGCCGGGCGATACCATCAAGGGAAGCGACAGTAGCGGCTTGATGGCGAAGGCTGCAAATATGGTTCCGCAACTGGAAGAGGTGGTTGCTAAGGTGGATACGCTGGTCGCAACCCTCAATATGCTGGTCTCCAATCCTAACCTTCCGCTCATTATTCAGAATGCTGAGCTCGTTACGGAAAACCTTAACCACAGTACCGAGCAACTGAATTATCTGCTTCGTAACGACATTCCCCAGCTGACTGGTACTTTCACGAAGGCTGGCGAAAACGTGACCGAACTGACGGCCAAGATGAATCAGCTCGACTTGCAGGCAACCTTGGATAGCGTCAATCAGACCATCAGCAGCGTCCACAGCATGATGGAACAGATACAAAATCCGCATGGCACGCTCGGCAAGCTGATGTCCGACCCTGCCCTTTACAACAATCTCAACCATACTGTTCAGAGTGCCGACAGTCTTGTCACCGACCTCAAGGCGCATCCGAAGCGTTATGTCCATTTCTCCGTATTTGGAAAGAAATAGGATAGGGGGCAAGTGTGTCCTTTCCCCTTTTATTATATATAATGTGTAGCTATAAGGAAAAAATATAGCTACAAGTGAACAAGGTATTTGTTTTTTTAGTACCTTTGCATGAAAATTTATGCATTCTGTTATAATAAGCAAGTAATATAATCGTCAAATAGTAACTTAACAAGATGAGTACACAAACAGAAAAGATTAAGGAGCTTATGGAGCTCCGCGCCAAGGCTCGCATGGGCGGCGGCGAAAAGGCTATCGAGAAGCAGCACGAGAAAGGCAAGCTTACGGCTCGCGAACGTATTGCTATGTTGCTCGACGAAGGTAGCTTCGAGGAAATGGACATGTTCGTGAAGCATCGCTGCACTAACTTCGGCATGGAGAAGAAGCAGTATCTGGGCGATGGCGTTGTGACCGGTAGCGGTACTATCGGCGGTCGCCTTGTTTATGTCTTCGCGCAGGACTTCACCGTTTCCGCAGGTTCTCTTTCCGAGATGCTTGCGAGCAAGATTTGCAAGGTGATGGACATCGCCATGAAGGTGGGTGCTCCTGTCATCGGTCTTAACGACTCTGGCGGCGCTCGTCTGCAGGAAGGCATCAACGCCCTTGCAGGTTATGCTGAAATCTTCCAGCGCAACATCATGTCCTCTGGCGTTGTTCCTCAGATTAGTGCCATTATGGGCCCGTGCGCAGGCGGCGCAGTTTATAGCCCCGCCCTCACAGACTTTACCTTCATGGTAGAAGGCAGCAGCTATATGTTCCTCACAGGTCCTGGTCCTGTAAAGGCAGTTCTGGGCGAGGTCGTAACACAGGAGCAGTTGGGCGGCGCAAGCGTTCATGCCACAAAGAGCGGTGTGACACACTTCACAGCCAAGAACGAGGAAGAGTGTATCGCCATGATTAAGCAGCTCTTCTCCTACATTCCTCAGAACAACCTCGAGAAGACGCCTCGCGTGGCTTGCACAGACCCCATCGACCGCATGGAGGATTACCTGAACGACATCATTCCCGATAATCCCAACATGCCTTACGACATGTATCAGGTGATTACTGGTATCGTGGATAACGGCGAGTTCTTTGAGGTTCAGCCGAACTTCGCAAAGAACATCATCATCGGTTTTGCCCGCTTCAACGGCCAGAGTGTCGGCATCGTTGCCAACCAGCCGAAGCAGCTTGCTGGCGTGCTCGATTGCAACAGCAGCCGCAAGGGTGCCCGCTTCGTCCGCTTCTGCGACGCATTCAACATTCCTATCGTGACGCTCGTTGACGTTCCTGGCTTCCTGCCCGGCACGGCACAGGAGTACAATGCTGTCATCCTTCATGGCGCCAAGTTGCTCTATGCTTACGGAGAAGCCACAATTCCCAAAGTGACTGTCACCTTGCGTAAGAGCTACGGCGGCAGCCACATCGTGATGAGCTGTAAGCAGTTGCGTGGCGACCTGAACTATGCTTGGCCCAGCAGCGAGATTGCTGTGATGGGTGCCAGCGGCGCAGCCAGCGTGCTCTATGCTAAGGAAGCCAAGACTCTCAAGGACGAGGGTAAGGTGGAAGAAGCAAAGGCTTATATGGCAGAAAAGCAGAAGGAGTACGAAGACCTCTTCGCAAATCCCTATCAGGCAGCCAAGTACGGTTACATCGACGATGTCATCGAGCCTCGCAACACGCGCTTCCGCATCATCCGCGCTTTGGCTCAGCTCGAGAACAAGAAACTCACTAACCCTGCCAAGAAGCACGGAAATATACCATTGTAAAAAGACCCTCTCTAACTCCCCTTTAAAGGGGGAGGACTCCCTCCCTTTAAGGGAGGGTTGGGGTAGGTCTCCTAAATACAAATAATTATGCAATTACTATCACTATCCGACCCGCAGATATGGCTTCTGGCAGGCATCTCCGTTCTGGTGGTGTTCACTATCCTGATTATCTTGGTCGCTATTCTGAACATCTTTACCATCGTGGCAAAGAAGACAACAGAAAAGGCTAAGGCTGTGAAGAGCACCATCGACAACAGGGAGCAGGCCAAGACTTTCGAGAAAGCCAGCGAACAGGACAAGGCTGCCGTTGCGACAGCTCTCTACCTCTACTTCGAGGAGAAGAACAATCGCGAGAACCGCGTCCTCACTATCGTTCCATACACTTCGGCTTGGGGAGCACAACTGAACCCAAGACTCTGAGAAATTAATAATTAAGAGTTAAGAATTAACTTATAAACTTGTCAACTAAAACAAGATGAAAGAATTCAAGTTTAAGATAGGTGGTCAGGACTATGCTGCCACCGTTGAAGACCTCAAGGACGGACAGATGAAGGTTACCGTCAATGGTCAGACATATCAGGTAGAAGTTCCCCACAAAAAAGCTAAAGGCCCACAGGTTCTGATGGCTCCTGCAGCTGCCGAGGCTCAGACAGGCGGTCCGAAGAACGTCAACAGCGAACTGCCTGGCACCGTTACGAAGATTAATGTTGCCGACGGTCAGCACGTTAAGCGTGGCGAAGTGTTGCTCGTCATCGAGGCTATGAAGATGGCCAACGATATCGTGAGCGAAGTGGATGGAACTGTTCAGCGTGTTGCCGTTACTCCTGGTCAGAGCGTTAATCAGGGCGACCTGCTCGTTGAGATGGTTGCCGACTTCGTCGCAGCAAAGGCAGAGGTAACGCCGAAGCCCGCTCCTGTAGCTCCCGCTCCTGTGGCTGCACCTGCTCCTGCTGCAACACCCGCTCCCGCAGCTGGCGCTAAGACCGTAACCGCTCCTCTGCCAGGCACCATTACAAAGGTGACTGTCAAAGTGGGCGACACCATCAACGCAGGCGACACCGTCCTCTTGATGGAGGCCATGAAGATGGAGAACAACATCACAGCTGAGTTCGGTGGTACCGTCAAGGCTATTCTCGTTGAGGCTGGTGCTCAAGTACAAAGCGGACAGGCACTCGTTGAGCTTGACTAATAGAATTAAGAATTAAGAGTTAAGAGTTAAGAATTAACTTGTCAACTCGTTAACTTGTCAACTAAACAATATGAAAAAACACATTAGTTTGCTCCTGCTTCTTTTCCTTGTTGCAATGCCTATGTTGGCAGCAGACTTCAACTTGGAAGAGGGTGTGGGCAAGTTCATCAACGAGATGGGTTTCGTCACTTTCTTTGCACAGGAAGAGGGATGGAAGAATGCCGTCATGATTCTCATCGGTTGCTTCCTGCTCTACCTTGCCATCAAGAAAGAGTACGAGCCTCTGCTGCTCCTGCCCATCGCCTTCGGCATGATTCTCAGTAATCTGCCTGGCGCAGGTCTCTTCGACTCCGATATGTGGAACAACGAGTTCCTTAACGAGAACAGTCCCAACTACCACAGCTACGGTTATATCATGGCGCATGGCGGTCTGCTCGACATCCTCTACATGGGTGTGAAGGCTGGTGTTTATCCTTGCCTCATCTTCCTTGGCGTAGGTGCGATGACCGACTTCGGTCCGCTGATTGCCAACCCCAAGAGTCTCCTGCTCGGAGCTGCCGCACAGATTGGCATCTTTGCAACCTTCCTGGTAACACAGATTGACTTCTTCGGCTTCACGGCTGCGCAGTCAGCTTCTATTGGCATCATCGGTGGTGCAGATGGTCCTACGGCCATCTTCCTGACCTCCAAGCTTGCTCCTGAACTGCTTGGTCCCATTGCCGTTGCTGCTTACAGCTATATGGCTTTGGTGCCCGTCATTCAGCCTCCCATCATGCGTGCACTTACTTCCAAGAAGGAACGCATGATTCGCATGAGTCAGCTCCGCACGGTCAGCAAGAAGGAGAAGATTATCTTCCCCATCGTTGTTGCAATTGTCGTGAGCCTGATTGTTCCCTCTGCTGGAACGCTCATCGGCTGCCTGATGCTCGGTAACCTCTTCAAGGAGAGTGGCGTAGTGGAGCGTCTGAGCAAGGCTGCACAGAACGAGCTGAACAATATCGTAGTCATCATGCTTGGCGTGACTGTTGGTGCAACTGCTACTGCAAGTGCCTTCCTCAACTTCCAGACGATTGCCATCCTTTGTGTCGGCATCGTAGCCTTCGGCATTGGTAGTGCAAGCGGCGTCATCATGGCTAAGATTATGAATCTCTTCTTGAAGGAGAAGATTAATCCGCTCATCGGTTCAGCAGGCGTTAGTGCCGTTCCTATGGCAGCTCGCGTCAGCCAGGTTGAAGGTCAGAAGGCCGACCCGCGCAACTTCCTCCTGATGCACGCTATGGGCCCCAATGTGGCAGGCGTCATCGGTAGTGCTGTTGCAGCAGGCATCCTGCTCAGCTTCTGCGGCTAAAACATTCCTACATCAAACATCAAAGCTGGCAGTCCTCGTGGCTGCCAGTTTTTGTTGTTCTAATTGCTAAACAAGGGCGTTTGCCGCTGTTATCTGCTTCTGCTTCACTTTGCTATCCCCAATTCTTTTCCAAAGCATCTTTTGAACTCGCTCTCAATGTTAGGAGTCAGGATGCCTTGGTTCATCGCTTCGCGAATCTCCTGCATCGTCCAGAAACGCCCGCCATCCAGTTCTTCAGATGAAGGGCATATCTCTCCGTCGTAGATGGTTCGATGCACATACACCAGTTCCCGCTCCCGTTGACTTTCAAACACATACTTGTCAATGGCCTCAGGCTTGAAGTCGGTAATGCCCAACTCCTCACGCACTTCACGTTGCAGAGCCTCCTCTGGAGTCTCGCCAAAGTCGATATGCCCTCCAACGGCTGTGTCCCACTTCCCCGGCTGTATGTCTTTCCATTCAGGCCTTCTCTGTAGAAAGATGTCCCCATCGGAGTTGAACACATGCAGATGCACCACCGGATGAAGCAGCTTGGAGCCGCTGTGACACTCGCCTCGTGTGGCAGAACCAATAACCGTTCCGTCTTCATCTACTATCGGAAATATCTCTTGCAGATTATCCATATTCCTTCGTTTTCAATTTTCCGTAATTGTGTTGCAAAAGTAATGATTTTTCTCTTATTCACAACATGCTGATTAATCTTTATTTGACTCCAGAGAGCAAAATTACATGAAAGGTGGCATAAATGCTACTCGCTTATTGACTGAGGCGGGAGTTTTATATCATTAATCAGAAAAATCAAAAACACTCTACACTCTACACCATGCCTTACAAACATTTGATATTCAAAAGAATAGACAGGTGTAGAGAGGGTGTAAAGTGGTGTAGAGTGCCTACATCTCGCTATTTGTTGATAATCAGCATATTACAATGGATGGTGTAGGGTGTAGGCAAAAATGCAAATGAAATTGCATTTAACTCGTCACTCGTCATATTCCGCTGTAAGGCGTTGATTTTTAGATAGTAGTGACATGACGAGTGGTTTTCAACTCATCACACACTCATCATGCTCTCATCAAGTTGGTAATCAACAGGTTATGTATGGATATGATGAGTGACGAGTGTTTTTAAAAAACTTTTCGTTTTTTCAGGAAAGGTCTTTAAGGACTTGGAGACTTTGGGGGCGTCCCATGAAAACTACACGTGCCATGATGAGCAACACGGCACGTTATGTTTGCCGACATAACACGTTAAGATGGGCAGAAACCTTAGGATGTTTTTAAGTAACCATATGAAAAACGCAAATCGGTATAAATCCCAATATCATCCATGAAAAGCACCAGCCTATAGAAAGTACAAAGAATGCTGAGAAAGAAGAAATTTCTTTCTTTTATTGTATCATGTTTGATTTATTCGTATATTTGCAATCAAATAACAAATATAGAGCTAAAAATAACTTATCAAGGATGCCAATTGCAAATATGAGGACACCCTGCACTCGAGTCTGGACGAAGAGCTTTTTAGTTTGGTGAAGGAGTTCATAAGGGAAAAATTAAAATATGAAGAAGGAAGAGATACAGGTCTTATTTGAAGAATACGAACAGGCTGCTTGCAAAGTGAATGGCATAGAATGCTGGAGTGCAAGGGACTTGCAGAAGTTACTTGGATACAGCCTTTGGCAGAACTTTACGAAGGTTATAAATAAGGCAAAAGAAGCATGTGACAACGTTGGGAACAACATAGAAGATCATTTTATTGACGTCAATAAGATGATAGTTGCGGGTAAAGGTGCTCAGCGTGAGGTTGATGACATCATGCTTACCCGCTATGCCTGCTACCTCGTAGCACAGAATGGCGATTCTCACAAGTCTTACATAGCCTTTGCACAACTTGAGAAATGGTTGAGAAACGGTTGGTAAGCCGAAAAAAGACATTATAGGACAAGAAGGGAAAAAAGAAGTTAAAGGATTTTGTATTTTCCTAATATATTATTAAATTTGCAAAGCAAATTTCAAAGAATCAGTAACAATGGAAGGATTTAAGAATCTTGAAATAAAGAACTTCAGGGGTATCAATCATTTGAAGATTGACGACTGCTCGCGTGTCAACGTGTTCTTGGGACAGAACAATTCAGGAAAGACCTCTATATTAGAGTGTCTTTTGCTAATTATGGGGATGTCGAGCCCTGATATACCGCAAAGTCTTAATAGGATACGGTCGCGCAACAATATGATTGGGGTGGCGGATGTTCGTTATATGTTTTACAACTTGGTACTTGCCCATTCACCAGAGATTGTCGCAAAACAAACAGATGATGTAGTACGCCATTTGAAGTTGAATCTTTCGTATGTGTTCGATGAAAAAGAACAGACAGTACAGCAAAATGCACCGCTGCCCATTTCAGAATCGATGGCACTTATCAACACGTTGGAAATGCTCTTTGATGTTACAGAAGGGGAGAAGACGGAAACTTTCCGTAGTTTCTTGACCTTCAATCAGGGAAGTATTATAACTAACAGGAAACTCGCTGAAGGGTATGTTGAAAAGGATTTTGTGGGTATCGTTACTACTGATTTGTTGTCAGGCAATCTCGTGAATGACCTTTCGGAATTATTTAAACGCAAAAAGAAAGACGTGATATTGAAACGTCTAGCAATGTTTGACAAGTCAATATATACAATTGATATTCTCAACAATGATGTATATATTGGCTTTGAGGGCATTAATGAGTTGTTACCGTTAGGCATGACGGGCGATGGACTCCGACGCTATTTGAATATTGTTGCCTGTTCTGCTAATCCCATGACCAATATCATCGTAATAGACGAGATTGACAACGGCCTACACTATTCTGCCTATAAGAAGTTGTGGGAAGCTATC
>Ga0310690_10006376_pt1 | contig 15524 bp, 12 predicted proteins | sample AusTroGonzalo_MG_2_FD_207661 | JGI IMG/M metagenome (GOLD analysis project Ga0310690, IMG submission 207661) | Bovine rumen microbial communities from tropical cattle in Woodstock, Queensland, Australia - Gonzalo_04 (v2) (version 2) | ecosystem: Host-associated > Mammals > Digestive system >... | reverse complement strand
CATGTTTTTCAAAAAACATGTCAATCTCCTTCTGAGTCTTCAAGATATGTTTATTTGAATGTTGAGACATGCAAACGTGTCCACACATCAGTAAAAGTACAAGAAAAATGGTTGTCAGTCGTATAGCTTTCATATTCATATAAATAACGTTCATTTTTTATTAGACGCAAAAAAACATAAAAGTGCCACAAAATAAAGACAAGACGGTCGTGTTCGTAGCCGCCCGGAAACCTGTGATTTTGCTATCGTTGTCCATAGTGTGTTTCATCTAATCTCTTCTTCACATTGTCGCCGACCCTGATGCGAAGTCCATCAAACACCAGGATGGTTATACAACGCGGCAAAACTAAACATTTTCTATTTATAGGATACAAAAAAGTGGAAAGGTCGCAGAGGGTATTAAATATTTTATATTTTTGCACCCTGATTTGAACATTTTGTAGAATAGATTTGAACATTTTGTAACGCGGATTTGAGCATTATGGAATACAGAAGACCACAATTTTCAGAGGTTTACGATAGGCTAAACGAATCAAGAAAGTTCATTCAAGTGATTGCTGGGCCACGACAAGTGGGCAAGTCAACGTTGATGGATCAGGTGCTGTCAGAATGCCACTCTCCTTGGTACTTATTCAACGCGGATGGTGTGGATGAAGATGATTCGGATTGGATACGCAGGGTATGGGAAAGTGTCCGCTCACAGATGGACATCAAAAATCAAACAGAAGCAGTGCTCGTCATTGATGAGATTCAGAAAATAAAACAGTGGAGTGAAGTAGTGAAGCGCGAATGGGATGCGGACACCCGAGCTCATCGGAATCTGAAGGTCTTTCTACTCGGCTCATCAAGATTGATGTTACGCAAAGGACTGAAAGAGTCGCTTGCAGGTCGTTTTGAGATGATTCGACTGGGGCATTGGAGCTTTCAGGAGATGCATGATGCTTTTGGTTGGACATTGGACGAATGGATCTATTTCGGAGGATATCCCGGCACGGCAGAACTCATCAAAGACATGCGCCGTTGGAAAAAGTATGTGAAAGAATCGCTTGTGGCACCCGCCATCGAGAAAGATGTCATCATGACATCCAACATATACAAACCAGCATTGATGAAGCAGCTGTTTGAAATAGGATGCTCTTATTCTGCGGAATTGCTTTCTCTCACAAAAGTGTTAGGCCAGTTACAGGATGCAGGCAACGTGACCACTCTTTCCTCGTATCTTAACATCTTGAACGAATGTAATTTGCTGACAGGTTTGCAGAAATATGCTGCAGACAAAGCGCGTCGTTATAAGTCAGTGCCCAAATTCCAGGTTTACAATAATGCTTTATTGACTGCATATCAAGGAACTGCGTATGAGAAAGATCGGATTGATCCGAAACGATGGGGACGTTGGGCGGAGTCGGCGGTGGGGGCGCACCTGCTGAGTGGTGCTGATGAAGGGGAATATCAGGTCTATTATTGGCGCGAGCGTTCCGACGAAGTGGATTATGTCGTTGTTAGGCAAGGAGAGACCATCGCTTTGGAGGTGAAGAGCGGTCGTCGTGGCATGAATAGCGGCATTCCTAAGTTCTGTGAACAATTTCACCCTAAACGAGCTCTTGTTGTTGGCACCGACGGTATCCCTTTTGAGGAATTTTTCCAAATCCAAGTGGAAGATTTGTTTTAGATAGGTCCTCTCAGCAACTCATACGAATCGGTGCAAAAACACTATTATTTTACAAATTATCGGCTCAAGTTGAGCTGATAATCTGCGTTTTTAATGGAATTTTGAGCCGATTATAAAAATCACCATTCCACCTCTTTTATCTCGCCCTCCGGTGTTCGATAGACACAGTGTTTCATCTCGCCACTTTCAACAAGATTCAAAAAAGTGCAGTAATCAGTGATGGGAACTCCGTTGATGCTTATCAGATAATCGCCCGTGCGGATGCCCTTCCGATAGGCTTCCGAATCCTGGCGCACCACGGCTTTCATCACACCAAGGGTGTCGTTTTTGCCGGCCCAACCGTGCCTCACGCCTCTTTCGTCCTCGTTTCCGACCACAATCTCCCTTTTCCCGTCGTGCGGAAGGAAGACAAACCACTTTTTCGGACCGTCAATGATCAGCGAGGTGCGCTCCAACAGTGCCGAACCAGTCTTGAGCATGTGGGAGTTGGTCGAAATCCACACATCCTGCAGCGCGAGGTCTCCCATTGTAATCTCAGGTAAATGGAGTCGCCTGTAGAGCATTGTATCCTCCGACTGGCCAAATAAACCAGCCGATGTAATAAACGTTGTGTCTATATGAACCGTATAATCGGCGATGCCCTGCTGAATCTTTGGATTGTCTTTTGCCCAACGTTTCAGGAAAGACTCGGGAACGTCAACCCAGCCGCCTACCCATCCTAAATCAAAGATCATTTTAGCACGTCCCCAAGGGAAATTCACCCACACCCGAGGACTGACCATATAGTATGATTTATAGGGTTCATATTTAAGTTTGGGCTGGCGTTTTTCCTCTTTGGAGAAAAATCCTTTGCGATCGGTCAGAATCATCAGACTGTCCTTCGTGTCGAACTTGAACGAGAGGCCGCAGGTGACAAGGTCGAAACCGAAGGCGCCGTCAATTCTGTCGCAAACCATGTCGGTCAAGGCATTGTCAACCACCAGCGGATAGTTTTCGATGGTGGTGTTGCCCATTTTGATAGGCGGCATCCTGAAAACAGCCATTTTCTTCTTGGCTTTTTGGGAATCATACACCGTAAGACTGTCGCCCGCAGGCTTCATCCATTCCTCTTCGTTGCCAATCCAGAAGCCCCAATTTGCGCCGGCATCGAACATTAGGTTCTTCACTTCCCCGTTGATTTCCACCGGGATGATGACCGCTCCGTCCCAAATCTTGATTTTCACCGTATCAACAAAATCGTGTTGGGAAAAGCGGATGTTTCTGAAAGTTTTTTTCTGCGCTGAAGCGGAGAATGCAGTCAAGACGGCAAGCAGAAATATGTAGAAAATATGTTTTTGCATTTTTTGATGGAAAAATCAATCTCTCGTGTTAATTAGTTGCTGATACAACGGACAGAGAAGCGGTGATCTGTGACGCAGAGGCCACGGAGCATTTCGTTGGTGTCGTAGTCGATAGAATAGTAGCAGACAATACCGTCAATTTCCACAAAATCCGTTGAAGTCCAGAAGCTTGCGGAGATGCCAGTGTCTTCGTATCCGTATGTCCAGTAAGTGCCTGTGGGAACAGCTCGGAAACCCGTGGCATTGTTGGGGTACAAACTTTGGTTGCCCGGACAACACTCTGCGGTAAAATTGTTCCACCAAGATGGACTGGACAACGCCTTGGATGTGGAGAGCGGATTCCCGGCGCAGTTGTATTCTGGCTGTCCACGCACATAATCTAACAGAATCATCCACTCTGCATTGCTCGGTAAGTGCCAGCCGTCGGGACAAATACCTTGCACCCCGCTCGGAACAGCATTGCTGGGAGTCTCTTCGTGCATTGCTGCGGCCCAATCATACAGGTACCCCCGCTCTTCCAACGGAATATAGGAGGTGCTATCGTTGTAGTAATGCGGTCCTGGTTCGCTATAGAGGAACCCGTGAGGAATTGGAGTGCTATCTGCGAACATGGTTGCCCGCAGGTTCTCTCTCATCCAACATTGGTCGCCGATCTGCACAGTGTTATAGACATTGCCTTCAACATCGGTCACTGTGGGGCTATCGTGGCACGGAAGAGTATTAGGGAACGAAAGAACAACCGTCTGCGAGGCGTTGAGCTCCTGTGTTTTGTGGCCGCTCTCCTCGTCCATGCCGTTCAACATGGCGAAACCCACATATTCCATCTGGTCACCGAGGTCTAACGGGTTGTTGGTTGTGCCGCGATGGGCGATTTTTTGTTGCGGTAGGGGCGAATCATTATTCGCCCCTACGATGGTAGATATCGTAATGGCATTTTCGCCACCATTACCCTGATTCATCATCTTAATCGAGGCGGTCTGGCCGTTTTGGCGGGCGGTGAGAAAATAGAGGCCAGGGGAAGAGAAGGATATACGCATTTGGAATATGCCCGGTTGTAGAGGCGAATAATTATTCGCCCCTACGATGCGTCCGGCAATGTCGGTAACTGTTATTGTCACATCATCTGGTTCGGCCACCTGCAAGTTCACAAAGGTGGTGCCGTCGAACGGGTTGGGGGTGTTCTGCGACAACCGTAGAGACGGTGTGCACACCGTCTCTACATCGTGGATGCCGGTGGCGGACATCTCCAACACGGTGTCGGGCCACGTTAGCGTCTCCTGCCAGCCCTTGGTGAGGTTGCTGACAACCACGCGGCTTAGAGGGACGTACTGGTCGTTGACAGTTCGACCGGTGAACGTCAGCGTCGTTTGCGCGTGTAAAAGCGCCACCGAAAGGCAGCCTATTATCATTGCTGTGAGGAGTCTTCTCATATCTGAAGATATTTATGATTTGCCAAATTTTGTGTTTATTCCTTTTGATTTTTCGGCGGCAAATGTACATTTAAATTTTTTACTGACACCCTAAACTCTAAACTCCTAAACTCTAAACCAAAAAAATGTATCTTTGCGCTCTAAAATGAAATTGCCGTGCAGAAACAGCCATTAGCCGAAATCCTTCGCCCACACTCTATTGAGGGCTACATCGGTCAGGAGCACCTGATGGGTGAAGGGGCGGTATTGCGCACAGCCATTGAAAGCGGCAACATCCAATCGATGATTTTTTGGGGACCGCCCGGTGTGGGCAAGACCACCCTCGCGCTCCTTATCGCGCAATCCATCGACGCTGAGTTCTTTACGCTCAGCGCCATCAGCAGCGGCGTGAAAGACATCCGCGAGGTCATTGACAAGGCCAAGAAATCAGAACGACGTTGCATTCTTTTCATTGACGAAATCCACCGATTCTCGAAATTCCAGCAGGACTCGCTGCTCGGGGCGGTGGAACAAGGCGTGGTCACGCTCATCGGCGCCACCACCGAAAACCCCTCCTTCGAGGTCATCTCACCCCTGCTCTCCCGCTGCCAAGTCTATGTGCTGAAAGTGCTTTCCAAAGAAAATTTGGAACAGCTGCTGCAGACCGCCATTCGCTATCTTGAAGAGCAGATGAACTGTAAAATCAAGTTAGAGAACACCGAAGCACTACTTCGCATCTCCGGTGGTGATGCCCGTAAGCTTCTGAATGCTATTGAGTTAGTATCGTGGATGACTCCACCCGTGGATGGCGTCATCACGCTTACCCGCGAACAGATCATCCATGTCATTCAGCAGAATCTGGCGCTTTACGACAAAAAGGGCGAGCAGCATTACGACATTATCTCCGCGTTCATCAAGTCATTGCGCGGCAGCGACCCCAACGCGGCGGTCTATTGGATGGCCCGGATGTTGGTGGCCGGCGAAGACCCGCTCTTCATCGCCCGCCGCATGGTCATCCTCGCTTCCGAAGACATCGGGAACGCCAACCCCAATGCGCTGCTTTTAGCCAACAACTGCTTCCAAGCAGTGAACGTCATCGGGATGCCGGAAGCGCGTATCGTGCTGTCGCAAACCGCTGTGTATCTGGCCAGTTCACCCAAGAGCAACGCCTCCTACATGGCCATCGACAACGCCATCGCACTCGTCAAGCAGACCGGCGACCTGCCTGTGCCGCTGCACATCCGCAACGCCCCGACGAAGCTGATGAAGGAACTCGGTTACCACAAAGGTTACCAGTATGCCCACGACTTTGAGCATAATTTTGTGCAGCAGGAATTCCTGCCCGAGCAGATTTCCGGCACCAAACTCTACGAGCCGCAGAACAACCCGCGCGAGAACGAGTTGCGGCGATATCTGAAAAGCTGCTGGAACGAAAAATACAGATACTAACGACCGAAGCTCCTATTTATCTCATTATGAACAACCTCCAAAGCAAACATTGGTCAAAACAACTTCCATCGAAAACGGCCATTCTTGCAGTTCTGGTTCTCTCGGCCGTGATTTTCGCCCTCATTTCGTTCGTCAACCACCGACTTTTCAGGACGTATTGCCTGGACTTGGGCTATTATACGCAATGTATGTGGGATTATGCTCACGTTCGGATGAACCAAAGTGTGATTTTCGAAAACAACCCCAAGCCCTGCTTAGCTTCTCACTTCGACCTTTATCTGTTGATTTTCTCCCCTTTAATTTATGTTTTCGGCAGCTACACTTTGTTGATTTTACAAATCGTTTTCTTGCTGATCGGATGTTACGGAATGTATAAATTGCTGGGATTATACACTGATAATCAAACAATTCCGATTCTTGCTGCCTTAAGTTTCTCCCTGTTTTTCGGAGTCCTGCACGCCGTGGCCTTCGACTACCACCCCGATGTCCTCATTGCCTCTGTTTTGCCATGGTTTTTCTATTATTTCAAGCAAAAGCGGTTTGTTGTTGGCGGATTCGTACTGATTTTCATCCTCATCGGGAAGGAAAACGCGAGCTTATTGATGCTTTTCGTTATACTTGGGCTGATGTGGGACGTGCGCAAAGACAGGCAATCGTTGCTGGTTTTGTGCGGTTATTTCCTATTTTGCCTGCTTTATGCTTTCCTGATTTTGTATGTGGTGATGCCCGCCTTGGACAAAAACAGCGGGCAAAATGTCTATGGAGGACTATATCGTTACACGGATTGGGGCTATTCGTTCGCAGAGATTCTGAAAAACATCCTCTCACATCCCCTAAAAGCATTACAAGTACTTGTCAATCACGACAATAAAATTGAATTTTTCCAATGTTTACTCCTTTCCGGGGCACTCATCGGGATGGGAAAGCCCAACTATCTTTTCATGACCTTTCCGCTGATTGCGCAAAAAATGTTCTCATACGACACGTCTCTATGGGGAATCGGATTCCAATACAACGTCCTTTTCGCTCCTATAGTCTTGATTGCCTGCTTTTTGACAATCTCCAAGTTACCTGAACAACGGTGGAGACCTATTGTCTCCGTCATCGCCATGCTATTCGTATTGACCACATCTTTATACACCATGCAGCATCCCCGAACATGGATTCGGCGCGAAAACATCGCCTTCTACTCCCGTATCCACTATCAACAAGCGAATTTTCCGGCGACAGAAGCGAAGAAGATGGTCACAATGATTCCAGAGAACGCCTCCGTATGCGCGTCTTCATGCTTCTGCCCGCACCTCTGCTTCCGCGACACGATATACGTCTTCCCGCACGATCGGATGTTGGAAACGGAATATGTGCTTGTCACGCAGGAATTCCCCGAACAGGATTTATCCGTGTTTGGCGAGGGTTATGACACGGTGGCAGCAGCCCGGAACCTCACCTTGTTGCGGAAAACAAGGTAGAGACACAGTGCGACACGTCTCCATAAGGGTTGCAATTTCATTTGTCCGTATGTATTTTTAATTTATGTACCTTTGCGGCAAGTTTTAAGACAGTGAGTAGTCTGAGAAATAGGCACCCTTTGGTACGGCGGATGGCGAAAACATTGCTGCTGGTTCTTGCCGTGTGCACACTTTCTCACGCGAAGGCCCAAGACTACCATTTCTCCCAGTTCTATGCTTTCCCAACGGGGGTAAATCCGTCATTGACCGCTGCTTTTGACGGTATTGTTCGTGGTTCCGTCATCGCTCGTTCGCAGTGGCTCTCCGTCACAAAACCCTTCATGACCATCGGTGCTGAAGTGGATGGTGCAGTCTATAAGAACCACCGACGACAGGAACTTATAGGCATTGGCATCACCTTTAACGGCGACAAGGCCGGCGATGTGAACTATCAGTCGGCACAGGCCGTCCTCTCACTCTCCTACATCAAAAACATTGGCCGCCACAGCCGCCACAAAATCGGGATAGGGCTTTACGGGGGCATCATCAACAACCATTTCGATATGGACCTCAGCACGTGGGACAACCAGTTCATGGACGGTATCTATTATTCGCATCTTCCTTCAGGTGAGAATCTTGAAAGGGTCAATCGGCTGTATGCCGATGTCGGGATCGGAGCGTTTTGGGGATTCCTGCCGACAAAGAACACGCTGTTTCGTCTTGCTGTGAGCGCCTCGCACATCAACCAGCCGTTTTACGATTTCGGGGAGTCCAATGCACGACTGCCCGTCAAATTCACCGCCCACTTCTACTCCCAAATCGCCCTAAACCGCGAATTTTCCTTATCCCCACTGCTTTACGCCTCTTGGCAACGGACGTTCAGCGAATACCTGTTCGGCTGCAACATGGAATATTTCAACAAGAAAAACAGCTATACCACCCTCTACACGTTGGGCTGCGGCATCTTTTACCGTTGGAATGACGCTTTGATAATCAACGGGTTCGTGAGCTGGCAGAACCTCCGATTCTCCATCGCATACGACGTGAACGTGTCCCCTTTCGTGGTAGCCACCCACGGTCGCGGCGGTTTGGAAATTGCTATCTCGTATATTCTCAAGAAGAAAACGATCACAAGGGCGGGGAAGGAACCGTGCCCGTATGACATTATGTAAAGGTTAATGGTTAATGAGGTTAGAAGGTTAGGAGGTTAGGAGGTTAGAAGGGACGAAATATAATATTAAACATTTTCCAAAAGGGCTGCAAGCCCGACACGTGTTAGTCCAGGGTGAGCGATAGCGAGCCCTGGGAAATGGTGAATGGTGGAATAACGATGAACGATGAATGATGAACGATGAATGATGAACGATGAATGATGAATGATGAATAATGATAAATGGTGAATGGGAAAACACGGTAAATCATTTATAATGAGGGTTTTGTGGATTGCCGTTTGGGTGGTTTCGCTGGGTGTTCCCACGAATGCACAGAACGGGGAAGCAATGATTTTGCCCGTTTCGGATTCGATTATCGTGACGATAAAACCCTTACCCTCCTCGATTAACAGCCCCTTTTCGGAATATGCCGGCAAGCTACTTCCAGACTCCACCTTTTTGTTCACCGCCATGCGCAACGATGCCGCCGAGGATGCCGAGCATTTCTTCGAAACAAACTGGTATTGCTATATTTACGAATCCAAAGCTCTGCCGGAAGACAGGTTTACACCAGCCAAACCGTTGCCGACAACCATCAACCATCCGAAGTATTTCAACAGCAATTTTTGTCTTAGCAAGGATGGTCAACGGATGATTCTGACCCGTTGCGTGCGTGTAGGCGATGGCGACCTTCAATGTTCGCTTTGGCATTCAGAAAAGGCAAAAGGCGCATGGAAAAAGCCTACCCTACTGCCTTCGGTCATCAACCAAAACGGATGTTCCTCCATGCAACCCTGTTTAGTACAATATCCTGAATATGAGGTTCTTTACTTTGTCTCCAACCGTAACGGCGGATATGGAAAAGCGGATATCTGGTATTCGATTGTCAAGAACGGGCACTATCAGGATCCGGTGAATCTGGGGCCCGTCATCAATACGGAAGGCGATGAGGTCACCCCGTATTATGACACAATCCACAACCTATTGTATTTCAGTTCCGATGAACATCACAGCATGGGGGACTTTGATATTTTTTGCAGCGAAGGAGCTTTGGGAAAATGGGAACCGGTCAAGCACCTTGAGAAGCCTTTCAATTCAACCTATAACGATTTCTATTTTGCTGTAAATCAAGATGGTGAAAGTGCTTTTCTCTCTTCCAACCGACCCTACCGCGAGGCCGTGGATGACGACACTTGCTGCAACGATATCTTCTATGTGGAGTGGAAACTTCCTGAGAAAGAAACTGTTGTTGTGGAAACGCCCCCTTCCATTCACGAGAAAATCGCTTCGGTGCTGCCCATCACGCTCTATTTCCAAAACGACTGCCCCGACCCGAAATCGCTTTCCGACACGACCAGCAAAGATTATCTGGAACTATACAATATGTATATTGCAGATATTCAAGAACATATACACAAGTCAGGGCAAGGTTTGACGGGTGAGGAGCAGCGTATGGCGATGTATGCCGTGGCAGGGTTCCTGCGTGATTCTGTGCAAACGGGGTATGCACGCCTGCAACGTCTTACCCACTACCTGCAAGAGGCGATGGCGAATGGTGATACGGTAGAGCTGAGCATCAGCGGATTTGCCAGCCCGTTGCATAACAGCAACTATAACAAGCATTTGTCCTCCAGAAGAATTGTCAGTCTGCTGAACTATTTGAAGAAGGCTGACAATGGTGCTCTTTCCCCTTATCTTACGGGTCTAAAGCCTGGGCTTATGTTGCATGTTTCTCCCGAAGGAGCTGTGAATCATACCTTTGAGACCGATGAGGTTCGCGAAACGGTCTTTGGCTTGCGTGCCGCAAAAGACCGGAAGATTGTAATCTCGGGACGGTGATCCGTCACCTGCGCAGCGAACGAAAAACCATCGCTTTCCTGAATTCGTCATTGGGAGACCCAAAAGTATTATCTGGAATCGAATCTGGCACCACTGAAATTAGCTAAGTATTTGGGAAACAGTCGACAACACCTAAGCAACTACATCCATCAGGAGATGCACAAGACTTTTTACGATCTCATTAACGACTTCCGCTTGGAGAAGTTCAAGAAAATACTGGATACTGGCAATGAGTGTTCCTATTCGGTGGAAGAGATTGCCACCCGCTCCGGTAATTACTCCTACAGCTCCTTCAAGAAGAAATACGAACAGAATCCCACCATTTATTTGAAATCCAAATGACAATCCCCGCCAGAAAAACCGCTATCAGCCATCCGCAAAGAATATCGAAGGGATAGTGCACTCCGACGTAAATTCGGCTGTAGCAGCTTAAGAGGGTAACACCGAAGACGAACAACGCCAGCAACCAGCGCCGCCTGACCTTCGGACGCAAAAAATAGAAAAAAAGAATCGAGCTGATCAAATAGTTTATGGCATGATTCGATGGACAACTGTATTTGCCTCCGTAATAGTACGTTCCGTCTTTTCTCTGATGCAGATGCACCTGATAATCACCGTGGTACTCAGGGTCGTGAGAAGGGCGCAACCTTTTCACCGAGGGTTTTATGCCACGCGCTCCCAACGCATCCGCAAACAACGTGACTGCGGCAATAAAAACCAGGATCTTCCAAGACTTCTTACGATAAAAAAAGATAGTCAACAACGCCAATATCAGGAAGAACACCACCCCGAACTGGGCACTGGTGATCACCCACATCACCTGGTCCCAAAAAGGCGAGTGGTGGCTGTTGACGGCTTGGAACAGATGCTTGTCCCAATCGAAGGCGGGACTGTGGAAAAATTCGGTCATGGATTATTCGGTTACTCGGTTATTCGGTTACTCGGTTAAAAGTGTTCAAAAAGCCCTGTAGGGGTGAAACGTGTTAGCATAGGGTGAGCGATAGCGAGCCCTATGTGAATGTGAAAAAATAATTCATTGTGAAGTTCCAAATAGTGACAACGACAATGGCGAAGAGTTTGGCGAGATAGAAGTTCAGTTTCAGTTTGCCATGAAGCAGATAGATAACGAAGTTGTTGATTGCCAGTCCAATCGCGGCAATCAGAAGGAATTTGCCGTATTCGACAGGTATTTCCGCACTGGTGCTCTGAAACGTCCACAAACGGTTCCAAATGTAGTTGTTCGTGGCAGCGAGAATGAACCCGAGGGAATTGGAAAGGTATTTGTTCCAGCCGAACTTCTCCTTGCAGAGCCACGTGACACCGAAATCGACGACCATGCCGGAAAAGCCAACCACGCAGAATTTCAAAAACTTTCCTACCAGTACACTGTCAATCATGAGCTTGGAGTTTAATAGGTTTACTGTTCATGGATTGGCAGATACCGTTGTCCAAACAGAAGATGAAAGGTGTTTCAGGGAGGCCACCCGCTGCGGTAGAGATCCTTACGCTTTCGCCGGCGGGAATCACCAAATCTGGTTGCACTGAGCAGCTCAAGTTGACGTAACCATCATTCGCTATATAGCTGACATACAGTCTGGTAGAAAACTCGGGATGGGCGAAGTCATAGTCCAAAGCGTAGGGGTTGTATAGCGTAATATCCAGATACAGAGAGTCTTTCGTAACACGATAGCTGTTCAGGGTCACTTCGATTCTATTAGCCCCTTGGAAGGCATTGGTTTCGCGCACACGAAACAACGCCTTGCCATGGTTGCATATATAATTAGAGGTATCGCATTCGTTTCGGTTCACATTTCTGTCAAGGATGTACACCCGTTTGCCTTGTAGCTCTTTGTCGAACTGCCACAGGTCGAATTGGGTGCGGCGATAATAATACGAGCCGATGGTCACGGCATCACCCCCGATATAGAAGCGGTATAAGGAGGGTTTCTGGAAGGAGTTGAGAAAAACCAAGGGGGTATTCCCGCAACGTGCTTGCACGGCCTTGTAATCGTCACGGTTGTTGAGAACATCCACGAATTTGAAGGTCAACAAAGGCGGAGCAACAACCCGCAGCACCATCAACAGGCAAAAAATTGGAACAATACCGTACCGAACCCGCTTTTCCCATCGCATATCTCGCAACTCTTGCCAAAGCAGGATGATCATCGGCACAGAAGCCGCCACCGTCCAGTGCGGCTCGGCATGCCCCTTCACCGTCATCACCCAGAAAAAGAGGAGAAATCCGGCAATGGTAAAAACACCCGCCCGTTCAAACAAGTCGTCCGTCTTGCGCTTTTTCCAGCAGAAATAAGCTGCTAAACAAAGACATACGGGATTGAAAACCAGCAACTGGTTTAGCGGATATTCCAACGGATATATCCATCGGAAACCCGTATTCCGGTCAAGGAGATGGTATTGCAGACTGGGAAAGTCGTTGCGCACCTGCCATAAAATATGCGGCACAAACAATAACAAGGCAAGAATCATGGCAATCCATACTTTCTTGTCTTTCAGCAATTTAAGATTGGAAAGCAGGACAAATCCCGCTACCAGCACAGCCATGTATTTGCTGTAGAGCATGGCAGCAAAGGTGATGCCGAGCCCGAGGGCGATAGACCAATTTGGTGTGGCGAGGTAGCGTTTGTAGAGGTAGAAGAAGAGTGCGGTGAAGAAGAGTAGCGGCACATCCGGTGTGGTCATAAAACCGTAAACGGAGAACATCACCAAAGAGGCAGCGATGGCAAAGAAAAGCAACGCATCGCGACGGGTCAACGCCTTATCCGGCAATGACTTCCATATCAGCCAAACCGTTGCGCCGTGGAGCAGCACGGTCGCGTATCGGATGGACAAATACCCCCCATAGCACAGGTCGCTGAAAGCAGTAAGCAATGCCACCATGGGAGGGTGGTCAAAATAGCCCCAATCCAAATACTGACCGTAAAGCGCATAATAAGCCTCATCCGCATGCAAAGGGGTGAAAACAGCCAACAGCATGTCAACTACCACCCAAAGAATCAGCAGGATATAGAAAAGCTTTTGCGGTTTCATAACGGGGGCAAAGGTACAAAAAAAACGTAGAGGCGCGATAATCACGTCTCTACATTTTGGAGGTCTCGTCCAGATTCGAACTGGAGTCAACGGTTTTGCAGACCGGTACCTAACCACTCGGCCACGAGACCTTTACTTTGACGCGGCAAAGATACACTTTTTTTTGAAATGCAACTTCTTTACTTCAATATTTTTAACCTATTGAATGTAAAGAGGTTGCATTCAAAAAGAAGATAATTCGAATAAAAAGCCCTACTTATTCGGGTACGGTATCACGATATCGTCGCAGTATTCGCAACGGTAGGAGCGTTTTTCCTTGTTCACAAGATGGAAAACATGCGGGAAATAGTGCTCCACGGAGGTGACGCAGCGAGGATTTTTGCAGCGGATGATGTTTTCCACGCGGTCAGGCACTTCCAGTTTCACTTTCTTGATGGTCTTCCCCTCCTCGATGATGTTCACCGTGGCATTCGGGTCGATCAGCCCGAGGAAATCATAGTTGATGTCAATGACATTGTTGATTTTGATAATGTCCTTCTTGCCCATCTTCTGGCTATAGGCGTTGCAGATGAGCGCGACATTATAATCGGCCTTGTCGAGGTTCAGATAATTGAACACTTGGATGCCATATCCGGCGGTAATGTGGTCGATGACAATACCTTTTTCTATACTGGTGATTTCTAACATGATATTTCGAATTAATGATGATTTCTGACTTGAGACTTGTGATTTATGACTTGTGACTTGTGAGTAAAAACAAAATCCTATATCATAAGTCATTAGTCTTAAATCACACGTCATACGTCTAATAAATTCCTAAAAGTTTCAAAATCAATGCCATACGGACATACATGCCGTTCTTGGCCTGCTGGAAATATTGCGCTCTGGGATCGTCATCCACCTCGGTGCTGATCTCGTTCACGCGGGGCAGCGGGTGCAGGATGTACGTGTCGGGGCGGGCGTAGGACATCTTCTCCTTGTCAAGGATGAACCTGTCTTTCAGACGGATATAGTCCTCCTCGTTGAAGAAGCGTTCGCGCTGCACGCGGGTCATGTAGAGGAAATCGAGCTCGCCCATGTAGGGTTCCATCTGATCCACCTCCTGAAAGGGGATGCCTTTCTTGCGGACCACCTCTTCGCGGATGTACTCGGGTACGCGCAGCTCCTCGGGAGAGATGAAGATGAAGCGGACACCCTCGTAATTGCTGAGGAACTTGACAAGGGAGTGCACCGTGCGGCCGAACTTCAGGTCACCGCAGAAGCCGTAGGTCTTGTTCTCCACGCTGCCGCGCAGGCGCTCAATCGTCAGAATGTCGGTGAGGGTCTGCGTGGGATGCTGGTGACCGCCGTCGCCGGCGTTGATCAGCGGCATGTGGATGTAGTGGCTGGCCAGACGCGGGGCTCCCTCCTTGGGATGGCGCATAGCCGCGATGTCGGCGTAGCATTCCACCGTGCGCAGCGTATCGGCGATGCTCTCGCCCTTGGCGGTGGAAGAGGATGCGGCCTCGGAGAAACCGATCACCTGACCGCCGAGGCGCAGCATGGCCGTCTCGAAGCTCAAGCGCGTGCGCGTGCTCGGCTCATAAAAAAGAGTTGCCAGGATCTTGCCTTCGCAACTCTTGCTGAATTTCGCCGGATCGGCGATGATCTGGTGGCCCAAATCGAAAATTTCACGGAATTCCTCGCGCGTGAAATCGTTGGGGTCGATCAAACTTCTGTTCTTTAACATAATAAACCTCCTATATTTTTAATTATTAACAACTTCCACACTTCGCAACGGCTTTTTCCATCCCTAAATTTACCAAATACAAAACCAATGCAAAAATAGTATTTTTTTAGGATGGTGAGTGTCAGGATGAAAAAAAAGTACTTTTGCAATCTTTCTGTAGAAATTCGTCTTTTTTATTAATCCGATGTTCTACAGATTGTTATACTGTTTTATCGAAAGATGGCAATGGTCAAAATGAAGAGATTTTCTCTGTTTATCATATTATCAATCCTATCGTTCAGCCTCTCCGCGCAGGAAAAAGTCGAATATCTGCCTTACGGCAAGATGGATTCCTGGACGGTGCGGTACATCAAAGAGTCGTTCTTGCTAGGCGGCAAGACCCGCACCTTATACGTTGTGGCCAAGACAGACACCATCCGCCAGAACAAGCCATACCCTTACG
>Ga0310690_10006375_pt1 | contig 15525 bp, 14 predicted proteins | sample AusTroGonzalo_MG_2_FD_207661 | JGI IMG/M metagenome (GOLD analysis project Ga0310690, IMG submission 207661) | Bovine rumen microbial communities from tropical cattle in Woodstock, Queensland, Australia - Gonzalo_04 (v2) (version 2) | ecosystem: Host-associated > Mammals > Digestive system >... | reverse complement strand
CCCCGTTTCCTCCAACCCGAAGAAGGTGATGATCCTCGGCGGCGGCCCCAACCGCATAGGCCAGGGCATCGAGTTCGACTACTGCTGCTGCCACGCCGCGATGGCGATGCGCAAGATGGGCTACGAGACGATCATCGTAAACTGCAACCCCGAGACGGTCTCGACCGACTACGACACCTCCGACAAGCTCTACTTCGAGCCAGTCACGGTGGAGGACGTCCTCCAGATCTACGAGGCGGAGAAGCCGATGGGCGTCATAGTCCAGTTCGGCGGCCAGACCCCGCTCAACATCGCGCGCGGCCTCCAGGAGGCCGGCTGCAGGATCCTCGGCACGTCCGTTGATTCCATCGACGACGCGGAGGACCGTGACCTCTTCCACTCCATCATGGACCGCCTCGGCATCCCGATGCCGGAGTCGATGACGGCTTCCGACATCGACGGCGCCATCAAATGCGCCGAGAAGCTCGGCTATCCCCTCATCATCCGTCCGAGCTTCGTCCTCGGCGGGCGCGGCATGGAGGTCATCTACGACGAGCAGCTCCTGCGCGAGTACGTCGCGAAGGCCGTGGGCGTCACGCCCGACCGCCCGCTCTACCTCGACAGGTTCCTCCACCACGCGCTTGAGTGCGAGGCGGATGCGCTTTCCGACGGCAACGACATATTCATACCCGCCATAATGCAGCACGTCGAACTTGCAGGAATACACTCCGGCGACTCGGCCTGCGTGCTGCCGCCGGTCTCCATAAGCGAGGAGAACAAGGCGACGATCCTCGACTACACGAGGCGCATCGCCTCCGAGCTGAAGGTGGTGGGCCTCATGAACATGCAGTTCGCCATCGAGGACGGCAAGGTCTACGTGATCGAGGCGAACCCGCGCGCTTCGCGCACCGTTCCCCTCGTCTCGAAGGTCGCGGGGACCCAGATGGCCGGCATCGCGACAGAGCTCATGCTCGGCGAGACGGTCAAGAGCCTCGGCCTCGACAAGCGCCACGTCGTGCCGTATTTCGGCGTGAAGGAGGCCGTGTTGCCGTTCGACAAGTTCCCGGAGGTCGATCCCGTGCTCGGGCCGGAAATGCGCTCGACGGGCGAGGTCCTCGGGCTTGCGGACACGTTTGGGCTTGCCTACTACAAGTCGCAGGAGGCGGCGGGGCTGCCGCTCCCGACGAAGCCGGGCAAGGTCCTCGTGTCCCTCTCCGAAAAGCCCGACGAGGCGGCGGAGGCCGTAAAGCGGCTCGTCGACCTCGGGTTCACGGTTTTTGCGACCGAGGGAACTGCCGCATGGCTGCGTGAGCACGACGTCCCAGCCTATGTCATCGCCAAGATCGGCGAAGGGCGCCCGGACTGCCTCGACATGATAAAGAACCGCGAGGTGTCGCTCATAATCAACACGCCGTCCGGCAGGCGCGACGCGAGGGCCGACGACTGCCGCATAAGGCAGAACGCCATCAAGTACAAGGTCCCGTACCTCACGACGCTCGCCGCCGCGAGGGCCGCGTCCGAGGGCATCGAGGCCGCGTTCGGCGGACAGGGAGAGGTCAAGTCGCTGCAGGAGTATCACGCCTCCATCTCTTGATGAAGACGATCTACAGGTACGTTTCCAGGGAGTTTCTCGTTCCCCTGATCTACTGCCTGGCGGGCTTTGTCTCCATCTACGTCCTGTTCGAGCTTTCGAGCTCGTTCTCGCGCATGATGGAGGCGAAGATGCCGTTTGGACAGGTTGTCCTCTACTTCTGCGGCTATCTTGCGCCGTACTTCCACTACATAGCGCCGGCCGCGCTTATGCTCGCGACGCTCTACACGATGTGGATGTTCTGCCGCCATTCCGAGATTGTCGCTATGCGCGCGAGCGGCGTGAGCTTCCTCGCGATAGCAGCGCCGCTCCTGACCATCGCATTCGCGATTTCCCTCTTCGTCATTTACGTCAACGAGGTGTTCGTCCCGCGTTACGCCCAGTGGGCGGCCCAGGCCAAGGCGGAGCGCTTCGAGTCCAGTCGCATTTCGAGGGCCGACAACATCGTCTTGAGAAACGCCGCGGGCTGCCGCACGTGGAACGTGGATTCTCTTGGAGACTTTAGCGGAAAGCGCCTTCTCGACGTGCGGGTTACGGAAGACCGCCCGGGCGGAGCGCGGCTCAGGACCATAACGGCGGACTCGGCGGAATACCTTGACGGCGAGTGGTGGTTCTTGAACGCCACTGTGCAACACTATGATCCCGCAGGTCAGGAGATTGCGACCTCCACTCCTGAGCTTGATTCGTTCAAGACGAGGTGCTTCGAGAATTTCGACGAGGAGCCGGGGGACTTCCTGATGCAGAACCGTCCTTGGAAGTTCAACTCCACAGTTGACCGCATGCGCTACATCGCCACTCATCCTGAGATGACGGATGAAAGGCGCGAGGAGCTTCGCTACGACCTCTGGGCGCAGATAATGTCGCCGTGGGCGTGCATTATCATAACCCTTTTCGCCATACCGGCTGGGATCGCGTCAGGGCGGCAGAGCGTGTTCCGCGGCATCCTCGGCGCCCTTGCGATGTATTTCTCCTTCTACGGAGTGACGATAGGGGGCATGGTCGCGGCCAAGAACGGCTGGTGCAACCCGGTCTTGGCCGCCGTCGCGCCTGACGTCATATTCCTTCTGTTGGGCGTCTGGGCGTTTTTCAAACAGCGCTGATTGTGGTATAATAAGAGGCATGCGGAACGGTCAGGCGCTTCTGGAATACGTGCTTGCGACGGCTGGGATGGTCGTCGTGGTCGCAATACTCTGGGGGCTCGTGGGCGTGACGGTAAGATACACGGTCCGCACGGAGAACCTCGTTGCGGACGAGTATCCGTGAAAGAAAGGAGAATGGTCATGATGAAGGCGTTGAGAAAAGGTCAGACGATGGTAGAGTACATCATCATCGTCGCGCTGATAGCGATATCGCTGATCGCGGTGTTCACGTATCTTTCCCGCGCAATCGGGAAGAAGGCGGCCGGAGCCACAGAGGCGCTTTCGAGCGAGGAGGGCGAAAAGGCCAAGTCCGCGGCGGATTCTATCAGCGAAAGCACGATCAAGAATCTCGGCGAGGAGTAAGCCGTGGGCGTTGCGCGGCGACGCTCGGCGATGCGCGGCCAGGCCATGATCGAGACGGTCCTGGCCGTGCTGGTCCTGTCGCTGCTGTTCGTGGTGCTCTTCCGGCTTTCGTACATGCTTACTGGGAAGATACTCCTTGAGCACGCGGCGATGCGCGTCGCCCGCGCCAAGTCCGTGGGGTTCAACGACTTCATGTGCCTCAAGGCGGCCAGGGTCGCGACAATCCCGGTGGCGGGGAAGCGGCTGTGGCCGACCGGGGACGACGCCATAGACTGGAACTCCGAGCTTGCGCGCATACCGATCTACATGAGCACGAGGACTGCGTCTCTCGCCAGGGGGGTGCTTGAGTACGAGGGCTGGGACAGGCTTTCCGTAGAGCCGGGCGACGGAACCGACGCAAGGACGTCGCTTGGCTTTTCGCTCTTCGGGGGTTCCGACGTGTTCAGGCTCGAAGGCAGGTCGGGGATCGAGAAGAACGCGGACTTCTACATGCAGGACAACGGGCTGTGAAGACGCGTGGCGGCCAGATCGCGGTTTGTCTCGCGCTTGTCCTGGTGGCGGTGTGCATACTGGCGCTGATGAACGTCAGCGCGTATCTCGCCGTCACCGCCAAGAACAGGGCGATGAACGCAGGCGACGCGGCCGCGCTCGCCGTCGCCAAGCACCAGGGCGAGCTAATCAACAGGATCGGCGCGCTGAACGTCGAGCACCTGAAGGCCGCAGTCGCCGACGAGGCGGAAAAGTGCGAAGAGACAGTGCAGGAGCAGCTGGAGCTTTCCCTCCTCGGGCCGGTTGACGGTATATTGGTCGGGAACGACGCCGCCAAGGCGAACGGGGCGGAGCAAAGCGACCGCATGCGCGACATACTGCTAAGGCACGCCCTTGACGTCCGGCAGTTCTACGTGGGCAACCCGGACCTCTATCCGGAGGCATGGGAAGGGGCCTGGGAGGCGTATGCGCGGAAGATAGAGACGGCAGTCTTCCCCGGCATCTGGGCGGGGCCAGACAACATAGACTTCATAGACGCAGCCTCCGGCCACATGCTTCTGTGCAAGTGCTTCTACAGGGCCGTGGCGGGCCGCAACTGGTGCTGGTTTTTCTTCAATGCGCCGGGGTTGCTGGATTCGTATTCGTCTTTCCACGACTGGTCTCCGCTTCCCAGCAGCGACGACGAGACCCGCAGGCGCAGGTGCGTGAACAGCGAGATATACTCCCTGCATCTGCGTGTTGTCGTCGGGAGCGCCGTGACCCTGCTTGGGACGAATCTCGTAATGCAGCTCACCGGCGCCACCGCCAAGGAGCTTTCGAAGTCGGAGCTTGTGCGCGACCCGGGGCAGAAGTGGATTTTCTACGACACGTACGAGTGGCGCAAGTGGACGGAGATAGATCCTGTCGGGCCGTCGCAGTTTCCCGTCGTCGGCAGCGTGAAGAGGGAGTACGACGTCAAGGGCTGCGCCGCGGCTTGCCGCGTCGAGCGCAAGTTCTCCGACATTGTAAACGGCATAGGGCGCGAGACGTCGTGGTCTGGCGCGGCGAAGCCCTTCGGGACGGTGGAGAACGAAAGCGGCGAGATAGACGTGGTGACGGCGGTAAAGGGCGGCTTCGTCGTTCCTGCGTTCACCGACACGAGGCTCGTGCCGCTCGACGCCGTCGGCGGAATCGACCTTTCGACCGCCGACGCCGGCTGGATGGACCATGTCAAGCTTCACCTGCCTGTCTATCTGGAGAAGGGGCCGGACCACCTGTCGCCGTGCTGGTACTGCCAGCAGCTCGCCGAGTGGGAGCTTCCTTCCTTCAGGCAAGCGGGGCGCTTTTGGCTAAAGTACCATTCAGGCGAGTGTTCGCGCTGCGACTCGTGCTGTGACGGCGGAAGGGGAGGGACGCCTCATGGCCATTGACGCAAGGCGCGGCCAGGCCCTCATGGAGCTTGCGACCGGGATGTTCGCGCTTGCGCTTGTCGTAAGCATGCTGTGCGGATTCGTGTTCTACATAGCGAAGTCCCTTAGGATGCAGAACTCCATCAGGACGGGCTCGTCCTCCCAGAGCGACAGGGTGGAGTTCTCGGGGCTTGCGGCCAGATACGTGTTCGGGGCCGATTCGCTGACGATAAAGGAAAAGGTCGCAATGCCCCAGACGACGATAGTGAAGTAGATTTTCCATGACGGAAGGAAAGAGATGAGAACGGAAGAACTAAAGAGGATAAAAAAGGAACGCAAACTCGACCTCGTGGTCGTAATGGGGCCGCAGAACATACGCGCATTGACGGGCATCGAGCTGGACCGCGGGGTGCTTACCGAAAAGGTACTTTATACCGACTTCAGGTACATGCCTGCAGTCCATCGCATCGCGCCGGGGCTCAAGACCGCCGACATAAAGCGCTTCAGGCCAAGGGGGAAGAGGATCGGCTGCGAATATTCGATGCCGCACGACACGTTCCTTAAGCTTAGAAAGCGCGCGAATGGCGCGACGCTCGTCGACATCTCGGACGACCTCAAGGCTGTGCGCATGGTCAAGACGCCGGAGGAGATAGAAAAGCTCCGAGCAGCAGAGCTTCTGACTTGCAGGATCTGGCGCGATGCCAGCGCGAAGTTCAAGGCTGGCATGACCGAGCGGCAGATGGCGGCGGAGATCAGGAAGCTGATGGTCGTCCGCGGCGACGGCGAGGCGTTCGAGACTATCGTATGCGTCGGGCGGAACGCGGCGGAATGCCACCACGTCCCGGACGACACCGTCTGGAACGGGAGGGACCCCGTTCTCGTAGACATGGGCGTGAAGCTCAACGGCTACTGCTCCGACCTTACGCGCAACCTCGTGCCGGAGGGTTCGAGGCCTTCGCGCCTCTACCGCCGCATCTACAACATAGTCCTCAAGGCGAATCTCGCCGCAATCGCGGCGGTTAGGCCGGGGATGACGGGGCGCGCCCTCGACCGCGTCGCGCGGAACGTCATAGCGAAGGAAGGCTTTGGCAAGTGCTTCGGCCATTCCCTCGGCCACGGCGTAGGGCTGGACGTCCACGAGGAGCCTTCCGTGTCGAAGAAGGGCGATACCGTGCTGAAGCCGGGGATGCTCCTCACGATAGAGCCCGGTATCTACCTTGAGGGAAATCTCGGCGTAAGGATAGAAGATCTCGTCCTCGTGACAGAAACGGGATGCGAGGTCCTATCTCCTGCTCCAAAGGACATTCTGCCATAGCCCGTCGCATCGCGGCGGATTTTTTGATATAATTCATTTCATATGAAAGCTTCACGTAGAGAATTCTTCAGGGGAGCTGCGGCTCTCGGTGCATTGAACATAATACCGGCTCGAGTTCTTTGGGGCGCTACAGCCCCGTCGAACCAGCTCACGCGCGCCCTTATCGGCTTTGGCTGCATAGCGCATAGCGCGAACCACCTGCCGTTCAAGGGATCGCGTCTCGTCGGACTTACCGACTGCTACGCGCCTCGCGTCGCCGCGGGTCTCGCCGCCGCCGAGGAGGCCGGCTGGGGCAAGATAAAGGGATATGCGAACTTCCTTGAGCTCCTCGCAGATCCGGGGGTGGATATCGTGCATATCTGCACGCCTCCCCACTGGCACGGCGTGCAGAGCGTGATGGCCGCCAAGGCCGGCAAGGACATCTGGTGCGAAAAGCCCATGACCCGCACCGTCGGCGAGGGCAGACGCGTCGTCGAGGCAGTGAAGGCCAACGGCCGGATGTTCCGCCTCAACACGTGGTTCCGCTTCAAGGACGTGTTCTACGGCTTCGGCACGACCGTCGAGCCGATCCGCCAGATTGTCGAAAACGGCCTCCTCGGCAAGGGGCCGCTCAAGTGCGTGTTCGGCGAAGGGCAGGGCTTCTCGTGGAAGTTCGGCTGGTCTGGCCGCGTGCAGGACAGGGCGCAGATCGTCCCCGAAGGCCTCGACTGGGACATGTGGCTTGGCCCCGCGCCGTGGAAGCCCTACACCGACCATCGCTTCGGCACTTCTTTCCGCGGCTACTGGGACTACGATTCCGGCGGGCTCGGCGACATGGCGCAGCACTACCTCGACCCGCTGCAGTATCTCCTCTGCAAGGACGAGACAAGCCCCGTCAAGATCGAGTACAAGGGCCTGCCGCAGCATCCGGAGTCTGTAGGCAGCTTTGACCGCTTCACCCTCACCTACGCCGATGGGACGGAGGTGATTCTCGATGGCGACGTCTCGCTTCGCGACGAACCGCTTCTCAGGGGTTCAAACGGACTCTGCGTCTACAAGAAGGCGAAGGACGGCAAGACTCTCCGCATCAAGGACGCCAACGGCTGGTGGAGCGAGGAGAAGGTATTGAAGACCCTCGCGGAGCTTCCGAAGCCTGCGCCGCAGCAGACCGACTTCATCGACAGCTGCCTGCGCCGCAAGACGTTTGCGCTCAACGAGTCGAATGGCTTTAGGTCTTCGACGATGTTCAACCTCGCGATAGTCGCGTGGCGGCTCGGGCGCGGCTTCGAGTTCGACCCCGAGACCCTTCACGCGAAGAACGACGAGGCGGCGGAGCGCCTCTTGTACCAGGAAGACATGATGCGCCAGCCCTGGCGCAAGGAAATGTTCGGCTGAGTTTTAACGCAGAGGCGCAGAGACGCAGAGTCGTAGGCGCAGCTGCAAGGTGAAAGGAGTTTAAAAATGATAGCAAAGGAAAGACTTGTTCGTGTGGCGCATCTCGCGTCGCTCGTCCTCGTTGCCCTTGTTGCGGGCTGCGCCACGCAGAAATACGGCGAGTTTACGCCAAAGGGCGAGCTCGCGCCGTCGACGGGCACGGCGTTCGAGGCGTATGGCCCGGCGATGAAGCACTACGACGGCTACGAGATGGCCTATGAATGGCAGCAGCGCAATCCGAAGCTCGTCGCAGAGGCGACGAAGAAGTCGACCCTCGCTGCGTTTGTCGCTTCCGATGCGGCCGCCGACGCGCTGCTTGCCAAGATCGGGACTTCTTACGACGGAGACCCCGTCGCGCTTACGCAGATCGCCGCGGTGACGCAGCTCGTGATGTGCCCGAAGTGCCCGAAGGCGCCTGCCTGCCGCAAGACGTGGGTCGCCGCCCTCGAGCGTGCTCGCGCGGCGACGGACGACGGATACGTCCGCACGTTCTGCGACCAGCAGCTCAGGCTCTGCCGCTGACGGCATGCGCAAGGTCTTCGATATCCTCTGCAGGCGTCTCGATCTCGACGCCAGCGAGGTCCTCTACAAGTTCGACTCGTTCGACCCGTCTGACTGGACGAGGGTCTGCGGCTCCCCGAAGTGGAAGGTCTTCAAGAAGAGGATAGTCGGCGGCAGCCCGGACGAGCCGACGCATGGCCAGATTTTCTTCAAAAAGCCAGTCTCCGGCGATGTCGTCATGGAGTTCGACGCGAAGATAGTGCCGCCGTCCTACCACGACATCGTATGGTTCTGGAACGTCGATTTCAAGGCGAAGCCGTGGGGCGCGGGCTATCTTGGCTGCCTCGGCGGCTGGTGGTCTGATTCCGCGGGCATCGAGAAGCTGCCTGACTACGCCGTCGCCTCGATTGCGCCGTCGTTCAAGACGAAGCCAGGCAGGAAATACCATGTCGTCTCCGGCACGGTCGGAGGCGTGAACTTCATAGTCGTGGACGGGCGGCTCGTGACGTATTTCCCGGACAAGAACCAGCCGAAGGGAAGGCCGGGATATTTTGGATTCGGCATCTACGAAAGCATGGCGGAGTATTCCGGCCTTACGGTGTATCGCCCGCGCTGGGAGCGCCTTGCGGAGCCGAAGTACGTTCCGGGGACGGAAGTGGCAAGAAGGAGGAAGACAGGTGAACAGACGTGAGTTTCTTGCGGCGGGCGCAGGGGCCGCAGTCGTTGCAATCGCAGGCAGGTCCGATGCGGCAGGCGACGTTCCGGCGTTCGCGAGGGGCGCGGTCGAGATGAAGCCGATTCTCGGAAATTCGGTCATTGAGAGCAATCCCGCGCTTTCGGGGAAGGCCGCTTCCTACTTCTGCGACGACGCGATCTGGTTCCTCCGCGACATAACGCGGCAGAAGCCGAAGTCCATGTTCGACCATCCGTTCCTCTCGGTGCTCAAGGAGTGCCACGAGAAATACGGCCTCAAGATGCAGATCAACCTCTTCTACAGGACCGACTTCTTCTACGGGATGGACGAGTTCACTCTCGCCGACGTGACAGGCGCCTACAGGGGCGAGTGGCAGGACAACCGCGACTGGCTGAAGCTGGGCTTCCACTCCCTGCAGGAGTTCCCCGACTATCCGTGGGTGAACATCGACTACGCCGACGTCAAGAAGCTTTTCGGCATGATAAGGGGCGAGATAGACCGTTTCGCAGGCGACGGCGTATTCACTACGGCCCTCGTTCCGCACTGGTGCCCGATGTCGAAGGACGGCTGCCGTGCGCTGAAGGACTGCGGAATCGAGATCATGGAGTGCTCGGTCGGTCCGCGCTATTGCTACGACGGCAAACCGGAGCGCCTTCCCTACGGCCACTCCTTCAGACTTGAGCAGAACCGCAAGCCAGAGACGGCGTTCTTCTGGCGCGACTCCCGCAACGCCGCGATTGCAAGCTCCCTCTGCTCCTACAACCACATCGACACCGCGGCAGGCGCGGGCACTGCGAATTCCTTCCGCTATGTGCTCGACAGGGACACGGGAATGCGCTTCAAGCACATGTTCGGCGACGCGCCGGTCCTCAATCTCGTCGATGAAAAGACGCTCGCGTCCGATACGGCTCCTCTTCTCGGGAAGGAGTATCTGATATTCTCCAACCACGAGCAGTATTTCTTCAAGGACTACCTTGCCTATCAGCCCGACTACGCCGACAAGATCCGCGCGATGTCGCGCATGATGCATGAAAACGGCTACCGCTTCATGCTGATGGAGGAGCTTGCGAAGAAATAGGAGGCCGGGAAGGGGGCTTGACGATGGACAGACGTGACTTCATACGGATGGGCGCGGGTAGCGCCGCCGCGGCGGTTTTCGCTTTTGGCGCATGCCCGTCTTTTGGCGCGTCAATCGACGTTGATTTCGTAAAGGAGCTTCTTGCGATTCCTTCCGAGTCGCGGTCCATTCCCGAATGCAACCGCGCCGTGAAGTATCTCCGGGGCTATCTTGAGGCGCGCGGCGTAAACTGCGTAGTCGAGCGCACGGAGGAGGGGCGCGACGCGATCTACGCCTCGACCGTTCCCGGCAGGGAGTGCGAGTATGCATTCGTCACTCACATCGACGTCGTTCCGGCGGCGTCGCCGGAGCAGTTTGTCCCGAAGCTGGAAGGCGACGAGATCTGGGGGCGCGGCGCATGCGACACGAAGGTGAACGCGGCGCTGATTGCCCAGCTTCTCGTCGAGCTGAAGGGCAAGGTTTCCGTCGGCGCCTTCTTCGCAACGGACGAAGACGGCTGCTGCGGCAAGGTGCCGACGTGCACGATGCTCCGCAACGCGGGGTGCAGGCCGACGAAGATGGTCATTGTGGGCGACACGCTTGGAGATGTCACAAACGTCCTGTATACCGCCCAGAAGGGGCATTGGGGCTTCCGCCTGACGGCGAAGGGGCGCGGCGGCCATTCCTCCCGCCCGATGGAACTCGACAACGCGATTCCGAAGATAACGAAGGCGGTGGAGCGCCTGATGGCGGCGTACCCCGCGCCTGCGCAGGGCTCGACTTGGTTCTCCACCCTTGCGCCGACGATACTCGCTGCGGGCGACGCGCCGAACTCGATTCCCGGCGAGGCTTCCGCGACGTTCTCGTTCCGCTACGTCGGCAAGGACGACGTCAAGAAGCTCACGGCCCTAGTCCGCGACGTGACCGGGCTTGAGCCTGAGACGCTCTACTGCGTGCCGCCGGTGGAGAACGACCCAGACGATCCGCTCATAGAAGGGCTTTTCCAGGCTATGCGCAGGCGCTGGGCGGGAAGCGCGTCCCCGTTCAGGAAGGACAAGATTCTCGGCGCGACCGACGCGTTCCAGTTCTCCGACCTCGGCCTGCCAATCGTCATCTACGCTCCCGACGCGCATGGCGCGCACCAGCCCGACGAGCACGGCTCCTTGCGTTCCGCCGAGGAATACCTCAACTTCTTCATCGACTGGCTCAAGGAAAAAAGGAAATAATGGCATGACAGCTTGTGCTCTTCTGTTGGCGGCGGCGCTTCAGGTCGAGGCGCCGTTTGGGAAATACGAGATTCAGGTTCCCGAGTTCGGCGCGAGGGAGTTTTCCGTCGCGGAATACGGCGCGAAGTCGGACGGGACGAAGTGCACGGAGGCGTTTGCCGCGGCGATGGCGGCGTGCGAAAAGGCGGGCGGCGGCAAGGTCGTGGTTCCGCCCGGCAGGTGGCTCACGGGCGCGGTGCATTTCCGGAGCAACTGCAACCTGCATCTTGCGGAGGGCGCGGTCCTCGAGTTCACGGACGACCCTTCCGACTACCCTGAGGCGTTTACGACATGGGAGGGGATCGAGTGCTACAACCACTCGCCGCTCATCTACGCATTCGGCGTCACAAACGTCGCCATCACCGGCAAGGGGGCGATTGCGCCGCGGATGGATTTCTGGCGCACGTGGTTCGCGCGTCCGCCGGAGCACATGAAGGCGACGGAGCATCTCTACTACTGGTGCTCGACAAACGCGCCCGTCGAGTCTCGGCGGCTCCTCAAGCTCGACCGCGCGCACATGCGCCCGCACCTCATACAGTTCAACCGCTGCGGCAACGTCCTCCTGGACGGGTTCAAGATCCGCGAGTCGCCGTTCTGGATGATCCACCTCTACCACAGCGAGAACTGCGTCGTCCGCAACCTCGAGACCTACGCGCACGGGCACAACAACGACGGCGTGGACGTGGACATGACGAAGAACGTGCTGATCGAGAACTGCCACTTCGACCAGGGGGACGACGGCATCGTCCTGAAGGCCGGGCGCAACGCGGACGCATGGCGGCTCGGACGCTGCACGGAAAACGTTGTCGTGCGCGACTGCGACCTCGTGAACAGCCATTCGCTTCTCGGCATCGGCTCGGAGCTTTCGGGGGGCGTCCGCAACGTATGGATGACGCGCTGCACGGTCGCCGACACCTATTCGATGCTGCGCATCAAGACGGGGCCGAGGCGCGGCGGTTTCGTCGAGAACGTCTGGATGGACCACTGCCGCGGCAAGCGGATGATTCGCGTCTTCAACATTTTCACGCAATACACCGCCCAGTGGGGGCTTTTCCCGGACTTCGAGCTTAGGCGCACGCGCATTCGCAACATCAACATATCCGACTGCGAGGCGGAGCTGGCCTCTTGGGGAATTGAGCTTAATGGCGACGAGCTGATGCCGCCGAGCGGCATCCGCATCCGCAACGTCAAGGTCGGCCGCGTCGTCAAGTCGCTGACCGAGATCAGCAACTGCTTCGACGTCGAGATTGCGGGGCTTTCGCTTGCGCCAGAGGGAGCCGTCGCGTTCACGCCGAACGAGTTTGTGGCCGAGGGGCCGTCGGCGGAGAGCTTCATCGCCGACGGATCCTGGCGCGCGATTGCACGGCAGGTAAAGCCAGGCGACCGCGTGATCCTGCGCTTCCCGCCAAGCCCCGCACGGGACAGACTTGAGAAACACGTCCATGGCCAGGGCGGCGTTGCAAAGGTCGAGCCGCAAAATTGACTAACAAGGAGCAATCGATGAAAAAGGCGGTTTTGTCGTTCGCCCTCGCCGCGACGTTCGCGGCCGAGGCATGCATGACTTTCGTCGTCGGCAAGAAGGTGTCCGCGACGGGCCACGTGATCGTAGGCCACAACGAAGACGACTGGCCGCCCTACGAGGCGCACCACGGCATTGTCCCTGCGCGAGACTGGCCGGAGGGGGCTCTCCTGCCCGCGACGGAGGGGTGCAGCCCGAATGTGCCGCAGGCTCCGCATACTCTTGCCGCGTATTGGGGCGAGGTTAAGTTCCCGTATGGCGACGGCAACGCCGACACGTTCCTGAACGAGCGCGGCGTCTTCGTCGTGAGCGATTCAGGCGGGAACTCTACCGAACGCATGGACGATCCGACGCTGCTCTCGGAGGGAGGCGTCAAGTTCAACTTGCGCCGCGCAGTGGGCGAGCGCGCGACGAGCGCGCGCGACGGCGTGCGCATCATCTGCGAGCTTGTGGAGAAATACGGCTACGCCCCGTCCGCGCGGATCTACACGGTGGCGGACAGGGACGAGGCGTGGCTTGTGCAGGTCGTGCACGGCAGGAACTACGTGGCCGTCCGCTGTCCCGACGACGAGGTGACGATCATGCCAAACCTCTACACCGTCTATGAGCTCGACGCATGGCCTGCGGAGGACGTAATCGCCTCCCCCGGGCTTCTCGAGAACGCGAAGCGGAAGGGCTTCTGGGATGGAGTGTCGAAGTTCAACTTTGCGAAGGCCTACCAGGGGTCTTACGACTACGGCGAGGAACACGCCTTCGAGCACCCCAACAACACAGGGCGCTTCCGCCAGGCGATACGCCTTTTGACCGGCGAGGAATGGCCGGAGGGCAGGCCTTTCCCGTTTTCCGTAAAGCCTGCGAAAAGGCCGTTCACGGTGGAAGACCTGCGCGGCGTAATGACTGCGCACAACGGCCCTCTCAAGGAAGGGCGGCATGTCCTGGAGTCATGGTCGATATGCTCTTCGACGACGATTGAGTCGGAGATATGCATTTTCGCCGATAGCCCACGCGACAACGAGATGCAGGTCGCCGTCGGCAGGGGCTGCGAGAAGCCTTACCTCAGGTTCCGCCCGTTCCGCGAAGGGCTGCCTGCGGAGATCGACGAGTCCTCCACGGCCGAGCGGCGGCTTGCATCGCATGTAGCCAAGATGGACAGGATGCTCTATATCTCGCCTGCGCCTGGCCGTAGCGACGGCCGCATATACTACCACATACCTCCGGCGACGGACTACGCGAAGCCGTCGGCGCTCCTCGTCTTCCTGCACGGCGGCTCCGTGGATACGAAGGACAATGCGCCGGAGAGGTATTTCGGCGAGGGCGGATGGGCGATGCCGGCCTTTGCCGACGCGCCTTTCATCGTGGCCGCGCCGTCCGCGCCTCCTGCCGCGCATGGCTCGCGCTGGAACCAGTCCGGCGTATGGCGGCTGATAGACGCGACTATAGAGGACGCAAGAAGCCGCTTCAACATCGATCCCGACAGGATCTTCCTCGGCGGCCACTCGATGGGCTGCTACGGCGCCTACCATCTCGGCGAGATAATGGCCGACAGGTTCGCGGGCGTCTGGTGCAGCGCCGGCGCCTGGTGGGAGACGGATTTCCGCGCTTTTCTCGGAACACCCGTCTATATCCAGCACGGGGCGAAGGACTGCTCGCCCGCGCAGGAGTTCCACCCCGGCCTTGAACACGCGAGAAAGCACCACTGGTGCGGGCCCGACTTCGCGCGCGCTGCTGACGAGCTGATGACGCGCTATGGCTTAGAGCACGTATATGACGAACACACGGGCGGGCACTCCCTTTCGTTCCCGCAGGCGCAGGAGGCCATGCGCCGCTTCTTCGCGTGGTCGCTCGACAAGCGGCGCAACCCGTATGCCAGGCGCTGCGCGCTCGTTACGCCGTGCGGCACTAGCCACCCCGGCAGCGAAGACGTCGTCCGCTCGCGCTGGCTTGAGCTTGTAAAGGCCGATTCCGACAGGATCGTGATTGACGCAATAGAGCTTGAGGGACCGGATGTCGCCAAGACCGATTCGGACCTCGGCCGCCAGACCTACCGCATCGGCCGCCGCGTCTGCCCGCAGGGCGCGAGGATAGTCGCAGAGAACCTTGGCGGAAACCGCTTCAGGGTGCAGGCGGAAAACGTGGCGAAGTTCCGCATCCTCCTTGCCCCTGCGATGGGCGATCTCTCGAAGCCGTTCACCGTGGAATTGGAGGGCGGCGGCGAGATCGCGGCGATCCCGTCGAGGCGAGACGGCGACCGCGACTACTCGGGCGAAATCCTCGTGGACGTGGAGACAGCCAAGTTTCGTTGACATGAATGGGGTCGTATGCTATAATCCGCTCCAAGTTTGATGAAAACACTCAGCCAGATGGACACGCCCGTAGCAAGGGCGCTTGAGGAGCAGCGGGTAAACCGGCTGGAGCACTTCGACGTGCCCGGGCACAAGGGTGGCAGGATGAACCCCGCGCTGAACGACTACTTCGGCTCGAAGCTGATGTCCCTTGACGTCAACTCGATGAAGCCGCTCGACAACCTCGCGCATCCGGTTTCCGTGATACGCGACGCGCAGGCCCTTGCCGCGGAGGCATTCGGCGCCGACCACGCCTTCTTCATCGTGAACGGGACTACCGCCGCGGTGCAGACGATGATCTTCGCGTCGGTGCAGGCCGGGCAGAAGGTGATAATGCCCAGGAACGTCCACCGCTCGGCCATCAACGCCCTCGTCGTAAACGGGGCGATCCCGGTCTATGTAAACCCGAGGGTCAACAAGCGCCTCGGCATCCCGCTCGGCATGGCGCTTGCGGACGTAGAGGCGGCGAT
>Ga0310690_10006374_pt1 | contig 15526 bp, 10 predicted proteins | sample AusTroGonzalo_MG_2_FD_207661 | JGI IMG/M metagenome (GOLD analysis project Ga0310690, IMG submission 207661) | Bovine rumen microbial communities from tropical cattle in Woodstock, Queensland, Australia - Gonzalo_04 (v2) (version 2) | ecosystem: Host-associated > Mammals > Digestive system >... | reverse complement strand
GCGGATGGCACTATGGGCCCCACCACCACAATCAGCGATAGCGGCGGACAAAAGTGCGCGTTTGGCCAACTCACGTTGAGCTACGACAACAACGTGCTGCTTACCTACGAGAAATTAGGCTTTGGCATGTATACCGACAAGGAGCTATATGTGGTCGGCGTCACACCCAACGGAGAATTCATCGGTCCCGACCAACTCCTCATGTCGACACAGACATTCCAATCCACTTACATCCATCACGCCGTATCCGACGGCATGGGCGGCGGCTATGCCTATATCTGGCATCCTGGCATTAATGAGGCTTTCAACACCTACGTGTTCCATTTCAACGAACTTGGCGTGACCACCATCCACGACCCAAACGGCATTCCCGTACACTCCCCCGACCCGTCCAACTTCTATGGCGGCGCTTACGCCACTACCGACCCCGTCAGCCATGATCTTATCATCGCCTACGAGCAAACTGATGCTTCAACGCAAAACCAGTCGAGAATCTATGTCAACCGCATCACGGCCACAGGTGAAAGAATGTGGGACGAAGGCATCCTTTTAGCTGATTACCAAGGTTATACCTATTCCGATATTTTGGTTGACGCCTTTGAAGACGGCAATGGCTTTACGGTGATTTATACAAAAACCACCAGCAACCCATATTTCACCACCATTGAGGCAATAGGATTAGACAAAGACGGTAACCAGTTGTGGACCAAAACAATGAGCTCAACTGCCTACAGAAGGGCGGTATGCGAAAACAGCACCGGTTTCCACGAAGGACAGAATATCGTGACTTGGGTGAATTGTGTTGATGGTGGCATGTACGGCCAAAACATTGGCACCGACGGCACCATGGGCCCCATCGAGCCCGTCATCATCACCTGCCTCGCTCCCGAGAACTTCGAAGGCGACTATTATTATGACGAAGAGACCGGTGGCTTTGGTGCCATGCTGACTTGGGATGCCCCCGAGGCACAGCCGCTGCACTACAACCTCTACATCACCGACCCCTCAGGATGCACGACAACCATATCCATCGAACCCACAGAAACCTCATATTTTGACGAAACGACGGTTATCGGAGCCATCACATACCAATTGACCGCTGTCTATGAGAACTGCGAGTCTGAATTCGCCCTTACCCCCGACGGCGACGACTTCCTCCTTATCGAAGTGACAGGCATAAAAGAAAACATGTATGAGGAAATCGTCAATGTTGTGAGGATTTACACCATGAGCGGACAATGCCTCAGGCACAATAATGTCAACGAATTAAACAATGGCATCTACATTCTCCAAGGCTTGACGCAAAGCGGCCAGCTCATCAGCAGAAAAGTGGTGGTGAACCGATAAGATTTTTCCGTATTTTTGCGGCCAAAATTAAATCAATCACTATGAACCAAGAAGATTTCTTTAAAAAGATAACCGCTCATGCGAAGGAATACGGTTTCATTTTCCCTTCGAGCGAAATTTATGATGGACTTTCAGCCGTTTACGACTACGGCCAGAACGGCGTGGAACTGAAGAAAAACATCCGTGAATACTGGTGGAAAGCCATGGTGCAGATGCACGAGAACATCGTGGGCATCGATGCCGCCATCTTCATGCACCCCACCACATGGAAGGCCTCAGGCCACGTGGATGCATTCAACGACCCGCTCATTGACAACCGCGACTCGAAGAAACGCTATCGCGCTGATGTGCTCGTCGAGGACTACATGGCCAAGATTGAGGAGAAGATTAATAAAGAGGTGGAGAAAGCCCGCAAACGCTTTGGCGACGCCTTCAACGAGGAACAGTTTGTGACCACCAACCCGCGCGTGTTGGAGCACAAGGCCAAGATTGAGGAAATCAGCCACCGCCTCTATGGCGCGATGGAGAAAAACGACCTTGATGCCATCAAGCAGCTCATCCTCGACTTGGAGATTGTCTGCCCCATCAGCGGCACCCGCAACTGGACCGACGTGCGTCAGTTCAACTTGATGTTCGCGACCAAGATGGGTAGCGTGGCCGATGGCTCCGACACCATCTACCTGCGTCCCGAGACGGCACAGGGCATCTTCGTCAACTACCTCAACGTGCAGAAAACCGGCCGCATGAAGATTCCGTTTGGCATCGCCCAGACCGGTAAGGCCTTCCGCAACGAGATTGTGGCACGCCAGTTCATCTTCCGTATGCGCGAGTTCGAGCAGATGGAGATGCAGTTCTTCGTCCGTCCCGGCACGGAGCTCGAATGGTTCCAGCACTGGAAGCAGGAACGCCTCGCCTGGCATCTCTCCTTGGGTCTGCCCGCCGAGAAATACCGTTTCCACGACCACGAGAAACTTGCCCACTACGCCAACGCCGCCACGGATATCGAGTTTGACTTCCCCTTCGGCTTCAAGGAGCTGGAAGGCATCCACAGCCGCACCGACTTCGACCTCTCGGCACACGCCAAATACTCGGGTAAGAAATTGCAATACTTCGACCCCGACACCAATGAGAGCTACACGCCATACGTCATCGAGACTTCCATTGGCCTTGACCGCATGTTCCTCGCCATGTTCAGCAACGCCTACACCGAGGAGAAGTTGGAAGACGGCTCGGAGCGCGTGGTACTGAAGTTGCCGGCCATTCTTGCGCCTTACAAGGTCGCAGTGCTGCCGTTGGTGAAGAAAGACGGTCTGCCGGAGAAGGCTCGCGAAATCATCGACAGCCTGAAGGCCGACTTCATGTGCCAATACGAGGAAAAGGACTCCATCGGCAAGCGTTACAGAAGACAAGATGCCATCGGTACGCCGATGTGCGTTACCGTTGATAACGACACTTTAGTCGATAACACCGTCACCGTGCGCGACCGCGACACGATGAATCAAGTGCGCGTCCCGATCGAGAACCTCCGCACGATGATTTTCGACGAACTGAAACCGAAGAAATGATAGTTGTTAATCAATAAAGAATTCTAACTATGAAAAGAATTGTCTTCTGTTTTATGTGCTTTGTGGCATCGGTGGTGTTTACGGCATGTGGAGGTTCCACTTCCAACAAATCGGCACAGACAAGCCAAGCACCAGTATCCAACGAAGCCACTGCATCTCAGAACGGAGCCTCATCTGATGCTGAAGTCACCGTCTTGGATCCCGTCCGTATTGATGAAATCATGACCGCCCAACAACTCGGCAAAGCATACGATGGCGAGGATGGTGAGGACGACGAAGACGGTTACGATGGCCCGCAGGACTGTTATCCGGTCTCAAAAATCAGTGCCTCAAGCCGCCTTACACAACAAGATTATGTCAACGACGAAAAAAACCTCTACGACGAAGACTACCAAACATCCTGGGCGGAGGGTGTCGATGGCTATGGCATTGGCGAAAAGATCACATTCACTCTAAATGATGTAACCGCTGGATTTACAGGAATCGAAATCGCCAACGGCGACTATGCAAGCGAAGCTTCTTGGACAAACTTTTCGAGAGTCAAGAAACTAAAACTCAGCTTCAACGGCGAACCAAAGTTCATCCTCAATCTCAAGGACGAAATGGGAAATCAAGTGTTTAGGTGGGATACAGAGCTCAATGTTAAAGACGACGAATTGATTAGAGATTTTACCGTAACACTTGAAATCCTGGACGTTTACAAAGGCGATCTGTACGACAACACGGTCATTTCAGAAGTGCTTTTCTTGGGCTGTTACTAAATAAACATCGGGATGAAAATCAAATGTGAATTTTGCGGTTCGATGATTGACGAAACCAGCGAGCGCTGCCCCAGTTGCGGCGCTCCGCTTTCTGGTGCCAACCGTACCGCTTCGGAACAACCTAAAACCATTGAGGAGCTAAAGGCTTGGTACGAGGCGCACCACCTGCCGCCTGAGGAGATTACAAGGTTTTTCATCGGGAAGAACTACACCGAACCTAAAGCTTTCGGCATCTACAAAGACGGCAACGGTGATTTCGTGGTATACAAAAACAAGGCGAGCGGCGAACGTGCCGTGCGTTATAAAGGCTCCGACGAGACCTATGCCGTCAACGAGCTATACCAAAGACTGAAAGCTGAGATTGTCGACCAAAAAGCCAACAATCCCAAGAATGTTCAACAGCAGCCTCTGATGGACAAAAAGAAGAACAAGAAGAAAGGCTGCCTGATTGCCATTATCGTCTTTTTCATTATCGGAATTCTGGCGGCCATCTTCGACAACAGCGCCCCGAACGGCTACTACAACTACCAAGGCACACAGTATTACCACCAAGGCTCAAAATGGTACTATTACGATGCCAACTTGGACGATTGGTACCCCTCGTCTGATGATTTAGACAAGAAAATCACGGATGACAACGCGAAAGACTACCAATATTACGACCATAGCGGGAAAACCTTCGAAGAGTCCGTGTGGTACAGCTCGGGCAGCCACAGTGACGATTCCGGCTGGGACAATGACAACAGCTGGGACAGCGGCAGCGATTCGTGGGACAGCGGCAGCACCGACTGGGACTCAGACTGGTAAAAACGCATAGACAATGCCATAGACAAGGATTGGATTTTAGTTTTATAACAAACTGAAATCCAATTTTTTATATTTTTACATTTTCATTAATTGATAGACAAACCATTTAAAGGGCTTGACAAATGGTTTTTTGTCTTGAGAATTGTTATACTTTTGCGTTGCAAACCTAAAAAACGAAACAATTAAAAACGCTAATACCATGAAAAAGTCTTTCATCATTGCAGTTTTAATGGCTTTGGCCATGAGCGCACTCGCGCAACAACTTCATTTTGATTTTGCTGAAACAGTCGAATCAGGACAAACCTTGTACTTCCTAAAAGGATACTATGGGCCATATGATGTTATGGTAACCTACCCGTGTTACCATGACACCATTATTTACAATCCTGCTGGAGCTTCCACACAAATAACGACCTATTACTATGGTTATGAAGAGCCTTCGGGAGATTTGGTTATCCCAGCCACAATAACCCATAACGATACGGTATATACAATTACCACAATTGGTTACAATGCTTTTTGGAAATGTGCCGGAATTACTTCCTTGACCTTACCAAATACACTAAACAGTATTATTCAGGGTGCTTTTGCTGGTTGTACTGGCATTACCGGTGAGGTGAGAATTCCAGATGCTGTAACCCATCTTGGAGACGATGCTTTTAGGAGTTGTACTAATTTGAACTCTGTGGTTTTTGGCATTGCTTTACAAAAAATTGGCTGGGCTTCCTTCAAAGGATGCACTTCGCTGGAGCATATTTCTTCCCTTCCAGAATCCTTGACCAGGATATATGACAAAGCATTTGAAGGCTGCGGCAGTCTTTCAGGAACCATTGTCATCCCATCTCAAATTACCCAAATTGATGAAAAGAGTTTCGCATATTGCAACATCACGTCTGTCGTCATTCCCGAAGGAGTCACAAAAATCAAACGGGGAGCGTTTGCAGGATGCCCGCTGGATTCACTTTATATCTCATCCTCGGTGACTTCAATAAGTGTTGATGACAGCTATGGAATCGGTGCTTTTAGAGGGTGCAGCCGCCTGCAATCCATAATTGTTGATGAAGCCAACCCCATTTACGACAGCCGTGACAATTGCAATGCCCTGATTGAAACGGCCACAAACAGATTGCTTAAAGGAGGTCTTGGGACCGTTATTCCTGAAGACATCGAAATCATCGGAGCTTATGCTTTCGACAATAATGAAATGACAGTCATCACAATACCATCCTCCATTGAACGGCTGGAAGAAGGAGCTTTCTTTGGATGCAATTTATCAACAATCACTTTGCCCTCCTCAGTCTCATACATCGGGGACAAAGCATTGTGTTGCAATAGCTTGACTTCCATTATTTGCGATTCGTACAACCCTCCTTACGCTTACAACACTGTTGGCTTGGAAGGACCTATCAATAGTTTCTTGTGTTTTGATTTTTGGGTTGATAGAGCAACGCCCATCTATATTCCATGTGGCACGATTGAAGCCTACCAAAACGCTTCTGGATGGGATTATTTTAACAATTTTATTGAGTTAGACATACTCGCAACAAACGAGACCAAAACAAATAGTTTCGCGGTTTATCCCAATCCCACCAACGGTATTTTGTTTGTAGAGACGCGATTAATCGCGTTTCTACAAAGCCAAACATATCGCATCACCAACCTCCTGGGCCAAACCCTGCTGCAAGGCCATATCACCGCCGAAACCCAGCAGATTGACATTAATAACCTACCCTCCGGCATGTATTTCATTAGCGTGGGCGAACAGACTGTGAAATTTGTAGTGAATAAATAATTACAAATCCTAATAACTATGAAAAAGATAATCGTGTTTTTAATCCTCTTCCATAGCTGCTTTAGCATCCTTGAAGCGCAAAACATTTGGGAGCCCCTTAATCTTCCAGGTTCTCTCAGGGGTGTGAACGCCCAAGGTGTTATGTTCTGCATCGAGTACGCCAATTCTCATAATCTGCTACGCTCGCAAAACGACGGTGAAACATGGGAAACTGTGTTCACCGGTAGTATCGGTAATTGCATCATCGGAAAGGAAGGCAGACTTTTCCTCATAAACGACCGTATCGTCAATTACTCAGATGATAATGGCGACACTTGGTCGCAGACCGCTCCTATTGTCGAAGGCAATGGCTATAACCCCTTCAGCAGCATGAGAATGTGCTCTCCATCAAACGACACCCTCGTTGGATGGGAGTCTCCCTTTATCACTTGGACGCTTGATGGTGGCAACACTTGGGATTCGACACACATCGCCTTCATGGAAAATGGCCAGGTAATCTCAAGCCTCCTCGTCAATAAAAATGGCGACGTATATGCGAGTATTTGGCATCACATCGGGCCTAACATCGGCGTGTACCACTCCACCCTTTCCGATATGCACAACTGGGAACTCGTTGCCTTTGACGGCATTGGTATCAAAAATATTGTATTTGATCCTGAAGGCAATGTGCTTTGCGGTGTTGATTTCGATGGCGCCTTTTCAGGTTTTGAGCATGTGCCTGGGTTTTATGCCTTTTGGGCTAACGATGTCGACGTCTCCGACAATGGCATCATATACAAAACCAGTATTTCGAATGCAAACACGGCGGTCCTAGCTTATTCCTTTGATCATGGCGAGCACTTCTACAACACCTTTGAAAGCCTTCCCATCTCAGAACTCATTCCTTCTGTCCTCTCCATTGGCTACGACAATCACTTGTATTTTGTTGGCAATGGACAGTTTTGGAGAAGTATTCCCTATGCCGATGACATTCCAAGCATTTTTTCTTTGCTTTCTGATTGGTACTACGAAATCATCAACAACGACGGCAACATCACCTACCAACATCTCGAATATGCTTCCGACACCACCATCAATGGAAAACGGCCAAAGGTCATCGTGCGTAGCAACACGCATTATGACCGCAATTCCATCACCGAAGTCACCCACGAATACGTCTACGAGGAAGATGGCAAAGTGTATTGGTGGAACAAAACCACCGAAGAATTCACAATACTATACGACTTCTGGGCTAATGTAGGTGACGAGTGGGATATCAAGGTAGGGAGCGAAAGCATCTCGATCCATGTAAATGCCATAGACGACAGCTACGAGTACAACAACATGAATTACAGGGCGTTGTATATTACCGACACAAACGACATTTTCAGTGGCACCATCATTTGTGGCATTGGCCATCTGACGAGTTTCTTCCCAGAAAAACTGATGAGGCAAGGCAAAAGATTCCGTGTGGAAGGTTTACGCTGTTATTGGAGAAATGGCATCTTGGCCTACAAAAACGGGGAAAGGGACTGTGATGAGGTATATCAACAATATCATAACAGCATTGTAGAACCCGTCGAAAACGGTTTCGCGATTTATCCCAATCCTACTAACGACATTTTGTTTGTAGAGATGCGGCATGCCACGTTGCTACCAGCAGAAAACGAATACCGTATCACCAACCTGATGGACCAAACCCTTCTGCGAGGCAACATCACCGCTGAAAAACAACAAATTGACATTACAAACTTGCCTGCGGGCATGTATTTTATCAGCGTGGGTGAAGAAACATTGAAATTCGTGGTGAGATAAAGGAATGTCACAAAAACAGAAAACGATGAAAACACAGTATTTGATATGGATATTCCTGCTAACAGCGGTACTTTCAGCCTGCCAGCATAAGACACGCTACCTCAAAGAAGCCGAGACGCTATTCGAACAAGGTGTCGAACAGCGTGCCGCAAAGCAGTCTGAAACGGCAGCAGAGTCGTTCAGCCAAGCGCTGTTGGACATCGGCCGCTGCGACCAAGACAAACCTGAGGTGAAACGCCTGAAAGCCCAAATCGAAGACAACCTCGGCTTCACCTATTGGAAACACGAGATGTTTTCGGAGGCCTTGCCGCTGCACGAAGATGCCGCCACGCTGGCTCGCGAGCTTGGCGACTCCACCTTGTTGATGAACGCCCTGCGCAGTTGCGGTCGGGCGGCGGCCTCGTTGGGCGACATCGACGTGGCAGAACAGCATTATGAAGAAGCCCTTACCCTTGCCAAAGCCCTGAACGACAAATCCATGCAAAACGAATTGCTTTTGGAATCGAGCCGCGATGTGCTGTTGGACAAGGAAAACCACGAACAAGTCATCGAACGCGTCCGTCAGGCCTTGGCCGATGGTGCCGCCGGCGACGGCCCACTGACCTTGGGTTTGGCTTACTACTATTTGGAGCAAGACAGCCTCGCCATCGTCTACCTCACCGAGGCCACCCGAAACGAGATGGCAGGCGTACGAATGTCGGCATACCAAAGCTTATCGTTCATCCATCAGTTTGCGGGCGACTATCAGCAGGCCCTTGAATGCCAAGAGCTTTTCAACGAGAACATGATGCAAGCCGACCGCGAACACCGCAGCGAACAAGTGCAACGCATCAAGGTGGAATACGACCTGCAAATGCAGAAAAACAGCCTCGAAGCCGAGCAAAAGCTGAAAAGCCTCTATCTCTACCTCATCCTAGGCGGATTGGTGGTGGCCTTGGCCGTGGTGCTGCTACTGTTGCGCCAAAAGACCCTCAGCGAACGCCTGAAAGCCGAGGCCATGAAGAACCAGTTGGAACTGGATCTGAAGAAAAACAAGGTGTATGTGACCGCCCTAGCCCTCACCGAGCAAATCACAGCATCAACCCTTGACTTCAATCTCAACGACAGCGAGTGGGACGACTTCGTAGCACTCATCGACCAGATTCACAGCGACTTCACCAAACGACTGACGGAGAAGTACCCCACACTCACCAAGAGCGACCTGCAAATCTGCTGCCTCACCAAGCAAGGCTTCAGCAACCAGGTCATCTCCATCCTGATGAACCTGCAAACCAACAGCTACACCCGCCGCAAATCGCGCATCAAGCAGGAAAAGATGAACGGATTGGAGGATGAGCGGAGTTTTGAAGAGATCATCAACTCCATTTAGGAAAAAATCGTACTTTTGCGGCAACAAAACGCAACGTTATGATTCGTTCCATGACCGGCTACGGCATTGCCGAGCAAACTTATAACACCAAGAAAATTACCGTCGAAATCAAGACGTTGAACAGCAAGCAGTTGGACCTCGCCATCAAGCTGCCCAACGAACTGCGCTTCGCTGAATTGGACTTTAGAAACCAAATCGGAACCAAGCTGCAACGCGGCAAAGTAGACGCGGTCATCACCATCGCCGACACCGACCTGAGCCAGGCCTATCACATCGACCACGACATCGTGAAAGCCTACAAAGAGCAAATCGAGTCGATTTCAGTCCAGCTCGGCATTACGCCTGCATCTGACATGGCCATGCTATTGTTCAGGATGCCAGGGATTTTCAACGTTCCGGCAGAGAACTACGACGAAGCTTTTGTAGCCAAAGTCAGTGCCACCATCGACCAAGCTCTCAACGCCGTTGATGGTTTCCGTATCCAGGAAGGCCAAACGTTGAAAAAAGACCTGCTGCATCGCGTTGAACTGATTCTCGGCTTGTTGGAGCAAGTGGAACCCTACGAAAAGAGCCGTCATGAAGTCATCAAGCAACGCCTGACCAAGAACCTCGCAGAACTAACCACCTCGGGACAATATGACGAAAACCGCTTCGAGCAGGAATTAATCTATTACCTTGAGAAGCTGGACATTACAGAGGAAAAAGTTCGTCTCCGCCAGCATTGCAACTACTTCAACGAGAGCTGCGACGATGACCAAGCAGGCAAGAAACTCGGCTTCATCGCGCAGGAAATGGGCCGCGAAATCAACACCTTAGGCTCAAAAGCCAATGAGGTGAATATCCAGAAACTGGTTGTTTCGATGAAAGACGAATTGGAAAAGATCAAGGAACAAGTTTGTAACATTTTGTAACGGCTTTTGGCCTTTGGCTTTTGGCTTCTGGCAGCTTTCTCGAAAAAGATGAACTTTACAATTTAAGCTGCCAAAAGCCAAGAGCCAGTAGTCAAAGGCAAAAGAAAACAAAAATATGAAAAAAGGAAAACTTCTAATCTTTAGCGCCCCATCAGGCTCAGGCAAAACCACTTTGTTGAACCACGTCATGGCCAACATTCCCGAAATGGCCTTTTCGGTCTCAGCCACCACACGCCCTCCCCGAGGCGAAGAGGTGAACGGCCGCGAATACTACTTCCTGACCATGGAAGACTTCAAGCAACGCGTCGAAAACGGCGAGTTCCTCGAATGGGAAGAGGTCTATCCGGGTCGCTGCTACGGCACCCTGCTCTCAGTCGTGGAAAAGATGCAGGAAGAGGGCAAACACGTAGCCTTCGACGTGGATGTTTGCGGCGGCGTGAACATCAAGGAACACTACGGCGACCGTGCTCTTTCCGTCTTCATCCAAGCCCCGTCGGTGGAGGTGTTGCGCGAACGCCTAATCAAGCGCGGCACCGACTCAATGGAGGAAATTGAGAGCCGCGTGGCCAAGGCCGAGTGGGAGATGGAGTTTGCCCAAGGAAAGTTCGACCGCGTCATCATCAACGACGACTTGGACACTGCCAAGCGCGAAATCCTCGAAACCGTTACCGAGTTTTTGAACGCTGAAGAATGAAAAAGGTCGGCATTTATTCGGGTTCGTTCAATCCCATCCATCACGGACATGTGATGCTCTCCAACTATTTGGTCGAGTTCTCCGACTTGGATGAGTTGTGGTTTGTGGTGACGCCTCAAAACCCACTGAAAGAGAAAAGCGAGCTTTTGGACGATGACGAGCGCTTGAAGATGGTGCAACTTGCCATCGGCGACGACCCGCGTTTCCATGTCAGCGACATCGAAATGCACCTGCCGCGACCTTCCTATACCATCAACACCTTAACAGCACTTTCAGAGCAACATCCTGATTGTCAGTTTGTTTTCATCTGCGGCATGGACAGTCTGCAAAACCTGACGCGCTGGCGCGAGTACAAAAAAATCCTCGATAATTATAAGCTGTTGGTCTTTCCGCGCGAGGGTTACGACGGAGGCGTACTTGTTCATCATCCGTCAGTTACCATATTGAAAACCCCGATTCTGGAGATTTCTTCCACCTTCATCCGCCAATGCGTCAAGGAAGGCCGCGATGTGCGGCACTTCATGCCGGAAAAGGCGTTTTTGTACATGCGTAAACAGGGCTTTTATCAGGAATAGCGTTTATTTCTCGTATTCCGCCATCACTTCTTCGCGTTCCATCTGCTTCTCGCCCCAGTCGTCCATCAAGGCCTGAAGATTCTCTTTCTTCTTTCCGTAAGCCCAATACCAGTCATTATCTATTTTAATGTCCGGATGTTGCTCTGGATTAGCCATAATAGCGTCTTGTTCAGCCAATTCATTTTCCAGTTTAGCGATGGCTTCCTCAAGACGCTGGATTTCCTTATCCACCTTGCGGAGTTTGGCGTCAATCTGTTTCTTGCGCTCGTAGTTGATTTTATTTTGCGAAACAGGTTCGACAACGGTTTTTTGAGGCTGTTGTTTGGCAGCTATCTCCAACTCTTTCAAGTGGTTAAGGTTCTTCTGCTCCAAGAAGTCGTATATATCTCCGATGTATTCCTTGATATTTGGCTTGCGGAACTCATAAACCTTATTGGTCAAGCCTTGAAGGAAATCGCGGTCATGAGAGACGATGATTAAAGTGCCATCGTACTGGATTAAGGCATTCTTCAGAATGTCTTTCGAGAGCATGTCAAGGTGGTTGGTCGGCTCGTCGAGAACAAGCAAGTTCGTCGGGAAAAGCAACATTTTGGCCAGAGAGAGCCGCGCTTTCTCGCCGCCTGAAAGCACCTTCACTTTTTTGTCGATGTCATCGCCACGGAAGAGGAACGAGCCCAGCAAAGCCTTCACCTTCAGACGCATGTCGCCAACGGCCACATCATCCAAGGTCTCGAAGACGGTCTTGTTCATGTCGAGCATATCCTGCTGATTCTGCGCGTAATACCCGATTTTAACCTCATGACCGAGTTTTACCTCGCCCTCATGGTCAAGGATGCCACAGATGATTTTCGACAGCGTCGACTTACCTTCGCCGTTGCGACCCACAAATGCTATCTTCTCACCTCTGGGAATTAACAAGTCGACATCTTTCAAAACCACTTTGTCGCCATACGACTTGCCCACATGTCTGAGTTCAAGCGTCACTGTGCCGGAATGTGGCGCAGGCGGGAATTTGAAATGAATAGCCGTGCTGTCGATGTCATCAATTTCAATTTCCTCCATGCGTTCAAGCATTTTCACACGGCTTTGTACCTGCTTGGCCTTGGTCGCCTTATAACGGAAACGTTCAATGAACGCCTCAATGTTCTTGATTTCACGCTGCTGGTTTTCGTAGGACGAGCGTTGCATGTCAACACGTTCCTCTCGCAAAGCGACGTAATCCGAATAAGGCACCTTATAATCGTAGATCTTGCCGTTCGAGATTTCCACTGTTCGTATGGTGATATTGTCCAAAAAAGCGCGGTCGTGTGAGACCATCAGTATGGCGCCATAATAGGCTTTCAAAAAGCCTTCAAGCCACTGAATGGACTCAATATCAAGGTGGTTGGTCGGCTCGTCAAGAAGCAACAAGTTAGGCTTTTTCAACAGTATCTTGGCCAACTCCACACGCATTTGCCAGCCATTGCTGAACTCGCGCATGGGTCGCGTCATATCCTCATGATTGAAACCTAAGCCCACCAAAATCCGTTCCGCTTCGCCTTCGATGGAGTTGCCGCCGAGCAAGGCCAAACGGTCATTCAAGTTGTTCAACTTCACGATAAGCTTCTCATATTGAGGACTTTCGTAATCCGTTCGGTCGGCCAATTCCTGCTGCAAACGTTCGGAAGCACGTTCCAAGTCGTGGTATTCATCAAAGGCAGAAAGGGCCTCATCCAAAACGGTATTAGGGCTGTTGACATTCTTCTCTTGGGGCAGATAACCAATGGTAACACCCTGCGGCACAACGACATCACCTTTCGAAGGCTGCTCAAGGCCGCAAATCAGCTTCAGCAGCGTGGTTTTGCCTGCGCCGTTCTTGCCCACCAGTCCGATACGGTCTTTTTCCCGAATCATGAAATTGATATCGGTGAAAAGGTCCTCGCCGGTAAAATGCATACTAAGGTTTTGGATGGAAATCATGGCATACCATTTTACGGCGGCAAAGATACGGCTTTATTTAGACAAAACGAAACGCTTGCTGAAGAAGCCCTTTTCTGTGGACACAAGCACTTGATAAATGCCGCCCGTAAAACCAGAAAGGTCGAGCTGGCTCTCATCCGCCTGCACTTCCCTATCCAGCACGCTTTGACCCAAGGCATTGAAGACCGTCACGCGACGCATCCCCTCAGCCCTAACCATGATTCGACCCGTCGAGGGATTGGGGTATACAAGCAGTTGATCAGCCTCGTTTTCAACTAATTTCCAATGGTCATCAACCATGACGAAATCCAGTTCGGGAAACAGCAGGGAATGGGCAAATTCCGACTCACAGGTCTCGCCTTCCTCCGACATATAAAGTGCCGTCAGTTTGTAATAAAACGATCCGTTTTCAGTGCCAGTTAACACATCGCGGTATTGGTAAAACGCCTGTCCCTCAGCAGCAGGAACAGATGTGATTTGCTGATAATCAATATTATCAAATGAACGATACAGGTTGTATTGCTGCAATACGAAGCCGTCGTCGCCCAAAGGCTGCATCCGGCCAGAGCGGTTGCTGACAAAGGCGCGTAACATCCATGTGTAGTGCATGTTGAACGTATGCATGTCAGTCCAATTCTCGCCGTCCAACGAAACCCAACGCCCGTCAGCCTGACCCATGTCGGCACATGCCGCCGCCGGTCGCGATAGTCCTTGCTGTCCCACCACAATCCAAAGCGGCTCATCGGCAGGAATTTCAACAGGTGCCGCGATGGATTCATAATGCCAGGCATAGGAGCCCGTCAACGACATCGTTTGCGCGTGCACCATGTTTTGCGGGGCCTCATCCCCACCCACATAAATCCATAAGTGGTAGGAACCTGCACACACGTCATACAACGCCACATGCTTTAGCACAGTGCCCGCGTATTCCGTCAACTCGTCGGCATCGAAGCGAATACCCCAGAAAATCAGCGGATCGCCATTGCCGCCGAGAGAATTAAGGAACGTCCCGTTGTCATAAAACAGCCAACTCTCCACCGGATCAGGGCGATTGCCCCATGAAACCAAAGCACCATAATCCGAATCATTCTCCCAATAGTTCTCCGCTTCAAGATGCTCCGGAGGGTCACAAAAGACCGGGAAAACGACCTCCATGCATACAGGACAGGCCATGGAAAGGCAAGTGCCGTCGTGGTTGCCGTCATAAACCAACCTGACGCAGTATTCCAAGGTGCCATGCATGACAGCTTCCGTGTCCAAATAACACGTAGTATCTTCGACAAAGGCGACGATTTCGCCGTCGCGAAACACTAAGGCACCATACAAATCCTCGCCATCAGGGACAGTCCATGAAACCAAAACTGATTCGTCCTGCACCGCCCATGTCAGATTACCACAACCTTGAAAATCCGAACATTCCCTAACCATCCACTCCTGCGAGGCCCATGCGCAAGTATCGGAAAGATACACTGGGCGCACTTCAGCCAAACAAGACTGCCCAGCCTGTAATGCCGACACATCAAACTGAAAACGGTCTTCAAGTGTAGTTCCAACCAGCGTTCCATCAAGCTTAACCTCATAGTATTGCAGGTTGCGCTGTCGTCCGCCTTCGACATACCAAACCGCCCAGCCCGTCGATGAGACATACAGGCTATCAATAGCACGTACAGTCTCCTCCAATTCGATGTCAATTTGCGTCGGCGCAAATACGGCAATCGAATCGCTCAACTCAAAATCCTCGAAACCATCAAGCTGAACCAAAAGCGCATAGGTCTCTCTATAAACATCATGCAAGGAAAGGTGTCCATCGGCATTCAACACGCCTTGATAAAGATGTCCGCTTCCGGAGGATAACGTCACCAAAGCGCCTTCTGCCGACAATCCCACATTGGTAGTGGCATCCAACTCAAATTCGGTGGCCATGTCCTTATCCAAAGCTGCCGACCAAATCG
>Ga0310690_10006372_pt1 | contig 15527 bp, 13 predicted proteins | sample AusTroGonzalo_MG_2_FD_207661 | JGI IMG/M metagenome (GOLD analysis project Ga0310690, IMG submission 207661) | Bovine rumen microbial communities from tropical cattle in Woodstock, Queensland, Australia - Gonzalo_04 (v2) (version 2) | ecosystem: Host-associated > Mammals > Digestive system >... | reverse complement strand
CGACGAGAATTCGGCGCACGCCTACATCTGCCAGGACCTCTGCGACAGGATCGTGCGGGGCGAGAACTTCTCCGACGCCTGCGCCCGCCATCCAAAGACTTTCCCGCCGCTCTTTTCCAACATGCTTCGCGCTGGCGAGGCGTCTGGCGCGATGATCGAGGTCTTGCGGCGCCTCGGCGACCACTACGAGCGCGACGACAACATGCGCGGCAAGATAAAGAGCGCGCTTTCGTATCCCGTGATCGTCCTTTGCTTCGGCGTCATCGCGGTGATAGGGGCCCTCGTCTGGATCATACCGCAGTTCCAGAAGGTCTTCGACTCGATGGGGGCCTCGCTGCCGCTTCCGACGCGGATCCTCATAGGACTTTCCGACCTCTTCATCAGCTACGGCTGGCTGATGGCCCTTGCGGTAGTCGCGCTTGTCTTCTGGTTCCGGAAGTGGAAGACGACTCCGGCCGGGATGAGGAAGATAGACTCGTGGAAGCTCAGGATGCCCCTCATAAAGGGCATTGTCGCGGCTGGCGCGTATTCTTCGCTCGCCTACACGATGAAGACTCTTCTCAAGAACGGCGTCAACGTGCTCCAGGCGCTCAAGATATGCGAGGAGACCTGCGGCAACGCCGTCATAGGCGATGCGCTCAAGACTGCGCGGCAGCGCGTCACCGACGGAACTACCATATCGGGGCCGCTTGCGGCCTCCGGGGTGTTCCCGCGCATGATGACCGACATGCTTGCGATCGGCGAGCAGGCGGGCGACATGGCCTCGGCCCTCGAAAACGTCGGCAAGCGCTACCAGAAGGACATGGACCGCAACATCGCCACTTTCACGAACGCGCTCGAGCCGATTCTCATCGTCGCCATAGCTGGCGTCGTCGGCTTTGTCGCGATTGCGATTCTCATGGCCGTATTCAAGGTTTCCTCCTCTATTGGATAGGGGAAAACGCATTCCGGAGATTGAAATGGAAGAGACAAGAGTGAGGTTTGCGCCGTCTCCGACGGGCAAGGTGCACATCGGCAACATCCGTGCCGCGATATACAACTGGCTTTTCGCCCGCCACACCGGAGGGAAGTTCCTCCTCCGCGTGGAGGACACGGACTTGGAGCGTTCGACGCCCGAGGCGATCGCCGTCCTCTTCGACTGCATGAAGTGGCTCGGGCTAGACTGGGACGAGGAAGTCTTCTACCAGACGAAGAACGTGAAGCGCCACCTCGAAGTCGTCGACCAGCTTCTTGCAAGCGGCCACGCCTACAAGGTCGAGAAGACCTCGCGCGACGGCAAGACCGGCGTCGTCACGATGTTCAAGATGCCCAGGGAGGGCGTCATCGAGTTCGACGACATCGTGAAGGGCCACATGGCGAAGAAGGCCGAGGACATCCAGGACTTCGCCATCGTCCGCTCGGATGGCTCGCCGATCTTCCACATCGCGAACGTCGTCGACGACATCGACCAGCGCGTGACGCACATCATCCGCGGCGATGACCACGTCGAGAACACTTTCAAGCACATATGCATTTTCAAGGCGCTTGGGGCGCCGGTGCCGAAGTACGGGCATCTCTCGATGATCGTCAACCAGCAGGGGAAGCCCTACTCGAAGCGCGACGGCGCGGCGTTTGTCGGCGAGTACCGCGAGCAGGGGTATCTCCCCGAGGCGCTTTTCAACTACCTCCTCCTTCTCGGGTGGAATCCCGGCGACGACCGCGAGGTGTTGACGCGCGAGGAGATGGTTAAGCTTTTCGAGCTTGAGAAGGTGCATGTCACCGCGGCGATGTTCGATCCGAAGAAGCTCGCGTGGATGAACGGCGAGTATATCAAGAAGATACCCCACGACGAATTCGTAGGCGAGGTCAAGGCCCGCGCCGGCGCGGCCGCCGGGCACGACGAGGCATGGTGGAGCTACCTTGCCGACCAGCTGCAGGTTCGCACCAAGTTCTTGAACGACATACCAGCGGCGACCAGGTGCTTTGTGTCCGACGACTTCCCGTTTGACGAAAAGGCGGTTGAAAAGCGCTTGAAGAAGCCGGGCGTTAAGGAGCTTCTTCTCGATCTCGTGGAGCGCTTCTCGAAGGTCGAGGACTGGTCTGCGCCAACGCTCGAGGCTGTCGTCAAGGAGCTTTCGCAGGGCAACGGAATGGGCCCGTGGGTGCACCCGGTACGCGTCGCCGTCTCCGGCCGTGGCGAGGGGATAGGGCTATTTGAGATGCTCCAGCTCCTCGGCCGCGAAAAGACATTGGCTCGTCTGCGTCATGCGGCTGAAACATTGGCATCATGATGAACGGTTCTCGTAATATTGTTCTTGTCGGCACCTACCGCCCTGCGAATGAGGCGTGGATTCGGGATCGTCGCCTATACAACTTGCCGTTGCCGAAGATCTTAAGCCGCAAAGAACGCAAAGGGCGCAAAGTTGGAGATGCGAGGCTTCCTTGTGCTGCCACAGCTGACGGGCATCTTGCGTTTCATGAGAAGATTTCGGGTGTTGTGCTTTTTGCGGAAGGTCATCCGAACTTTGCGTTCAAGGCGAAGTTCAAGGATGTCGTTGACGGCACCTGGTTGAAGAAAAATGGTTATTCGCTTTCCGCAAAGCCGCATGGCGAGAAGTACGCGCTTTACGAGCTGTGCGAGGAGTCGACGCCCGCGAAGTTGCTGGGTGTCAAGTCTGCCGAGGTGTTCGTGAGCTCCTCCCGCTGTCCCGTCGTCAAGATCGACGAGTCGTTCTACTCCAAGCCCTATCCCGTTACCGGCGGAAAGTCGATGCCCTACGTCTTCGACTGTCTTAAGCCGTATTTCAGGAAGTGGAAATCGGCAACGACGTTCAATCCGGTGCAGGAGGATTTTTTTGCGATTCTTGACGGCAACAAGATGAAAACTCTTCGCATGAAGGATAGCGTGGATGGATGCGATGAATATTCTATGATTGACTTGTTTGCTGGTGCGGGTGGCCTTTCGGAAGGACTGGAGGAGGCGGGATTCCATAGTGTGTTTGCATCTGAAATCGTGCCACAGTACGCAGACACATATCGTCGGAACCATCCGAACGCCAATGTAGTGACAGAGGATATCCGCAAGCTTGATGCTGAGGATATCCGCAAGAAACTTGGGATCGAAAAGGGGCAGTTGGCATTGATTGCCGGTGGTCCGCCATGCCAGGGGTTCTCGATAAATGCTCCAATCCGCAGTGTTCTCGACAAGCGAAACCATCTTTTCAAGGAGTATCTGCGATTTGTTGATGCGTTTCAGCCGAGGGCTGTGCTTATCGAGAATGTTCCGGGGCTTGTCTCGTTCGAGGACGGCGACACGCTTCATGCGATACTGAAAGCACTCGGAGAACTTGGGTATGGCGCGGACGTGCGTATTCTTGGCGCAGCGTATTATGGTGTTCCGCAGATGCGGTGGCGAACGATAATTCTGGGATTCCGTGGTATAGAAATGCCAAGAGACGCATTCCCTGAGCCAGTATGTCATGCGCCAATACGACCGAATTTCACGGCGACGTTTGATGGCCATTCGCTCATCAAGACGCCAGCTGTAGGTATTCCGGGTAATTTTGTTACGGTGGAAGATGCAATTGGCGACTTACCCCCGCTTAAGGCTGGAGAGCGCGGACACGACTGTAAGGAATATTTATTTAATCCAAAGTGTGATTTCCAAAGGGCTGTTAGGCGTGGTAGCCCAGGTGTTTACAATCATGAAGCGCCGAGATTGTCGCCAGTGAATTTACAGCGCCTTAAGTACATCAAGCCCGGTGGCAACTGGACAGACATACCACACGATCTTCTGCCTAAGGGAATGAAGAAAGCTCGTAAATCAGATCACACGAAGCGATATGGGAGACTGACGCCCGACGGCCTCGCCTCTACTATTCTGACGAAGTGTGATCCGCATTGGGGCGCATATTTCCATTACGAGCAGGATCGTTCATTGACTGTGCGAGAAGCTGCAAGGTGTCAGTCGTTTCCGGATCACTATATTTTCTACGGCTCGCAACAGGAACAGTTTGCGCAGGTCGGCAATGCCGTGCCGCCGATGCTGGCAAAAGCTGTGGGCGTTTCAATAAAGGCAGTTCTTGACGAGGAGGACAGATAATGGCAGGGACGATCTCAGAGTTCTTTGGCTACCGTGTCGAAGATAAGTCCAAGATTTCGCTAAAGGCGGCGGCGGGCAGAAAGTGCCCATTCCTGGGAACGGCTTGCACGAAGCTCCTTGGACGGACGCGTGAAATCTCGGGCGTTTGTGCAATCCGACAGAAAAAGGCGGGTTCTCCGTCGGTTATCTGTTGCCCGAATCGCATTTACGCAGAAGACTACAAGATGTTGCACACGGTTTCCCGCATGGCGTTTGCGACGGAGTTGCCGCTATACGCTGGTCGTGCCGCAGTGGCAAAAGCGAAGTCGAATGGAGGCGCTGTCGCCGTGTTTGGCCATGGTTGGGGTGGAGAACTGCGATTGCCGAAGCGAAATGGAGTTGGCTCATATTTCGTTGATTGGGTTCTTGCGCGGCTCGATGGAATGGGCCAGCTGGTGGACTTCACAGCGGTGGAAGTGCAGACAATAGATACGACAGGGAAGTACAGCGATGCGAGGAAAGCATTGAAGAAGGATAGATCAATCGTCAGTGATACGGTAGGGTTCAACTGGGAAAATGTCGCGAAGCGGATCATTCCTCAGTTGATTTACAAGGGTCAGGTTTTGCAACGTGAGGAATTGTGCAAAACTGGGCTTTATTTCGTTTGTCCGATGCCGATCTATGAGCGAGTTCTGACTCGTCTTGGAGGCAAGGAGAAGGTCCCTGCATTCCCCACTCAGCCTGCCGCAATTCATTTTTTGGCGTATGATTATGCTAAAAAGTCCTCGGACGTTACATTTGGCAAGATCGTTCCACTTGATGTCATAGAAGAGCATTGCACGACAGTGTATAAGATACAGGAGGCTTTCTCTGCTATAAGCCTTCCGGATGGCAACGTTTACGGCAATGCTATACGGAAATGCCTCTATGGCTGATGTTAGAAAGAATGCAAAGCCGGCATGGCTGCTGGTCGATAGTTTCGTCGGCGCGCTCTCCGATTTTGCGGATGAGACAGTCGTTGATGTGTTCTCGTCACGGTCGGCTGCCGTGCGAGAGGTGAAGTCCCGGATCCGTGTACTTGAATCTTGGCATCAAGGTTGTTTTGAGCCAGACGCGATAATGCTTCCATCGAATCGCGAAATCGACAGGGAACTTGACTCGGCGGAGTGCGTGAAATATCAGTCAAGCGATGGTTGTCGCTATTCATGGTGGCTTTTCGAGATAGCGGATGAGAAGCACTATCATCTTGTGCCAGCTTCAGAGATTACAGCAAATGATTTGTCGCTATATTCAAGGAGTTGCAAATAAGAGCCGTGCCTAGATGTGGTGATATTAAGAAAGTGGGATTTACATGAGAAAAGCGGATAAAAAAGCCTTGCGCGGCAACCTTATGGCGTCGTTGCAATTCGCCATTGCCGATTGCTATGTCTCAAGAATTGTTGATTCGTTAGTAGATGAGGTAGCGGCTGATATTGATAATCTTGGTCGGGAAGATTACGGCGCAGAAGATGTTAAGTAGGCTGCTGGACGCGTGTTGTGTAAGCGCCTGAAAATTGATAGTGCATCATGAAAAACCCATTTGACAAAATCATCGGGCCGGAGGGCGAGTGGATTGATGACGAGGGCGCGGAGAAGCCTGAGGTCATCGACGAGAACGGGCTTTCCGAACGTGAAGAGTTCGCATTCAGGTGCATGAATGCGGCGGCTAATCTCTATGGCGTCGTGACTTTGACGGAAATGACGGCGATCTACAACCACTACGCCGCAGGACACGGCTCGCCGATTTCCGATCCTATGGACGAACAGGAGCTTTTGACAATAGCCGACGTGCTGTTGACGAAAGAACTGGACGATACATGGTTCTCGGTCTGGCTTGACGACAAGAGCGGCATCAGGCGTGTCGTGTATAATGATTTGGCATCTGTTGACCATCCGCCGGGCGAAGAGCCGCCGCCGGAAGTGGCGAAGAGAATGATCGACGGGCGTATAGCAGAAACCATCGAAGACTTTCATGACGTGGATATCAAGATGCCTGATGAGGATGCATTCTTCTCCTATGAAGATCCCATGGGTGACGAAGAGACGCCTCAGTCCAAGAAGCTCGCCAAGTTTCTCAAGAAAGAATATCATGTCACTGGACTTGATGCAGACATGGCCGTAATGGGCATTCAGTCTGAGTTGCGCGTCAATGGCGACACCTTGGCTAACGCCCTAGAATACGTGCGTGATGAGTGTGATTTCTCGCCAGAGGACCAAGACGGGGTAAATCGGCTTATTGATGCGCTATATCCCGTCGTAAGCACCACTCGCACATGGGACTACCGTGGCTACACCGCCCGAGAGATGTCTGACCTTGGTCTGATTAGTCGACTTGCAGCGGAGAAGATACCTGACGTGTTCGGGTTCGAAGAAGACGGTGGTGCAGATTGCGACGACGATGGTTATGATGACTACGATGCCGAAGAAGACGAACTGGTCAAGTTGGAGGAGCTGCCGCCTGCGAAATACACAGGGCCGGTTGATTTCAAGTTCGTCAAGGATCCTGTGAAACGCGAGAAGGCAATCTACGACTACGATGGCGTAAGGATCATCACCCGCGAATTCGTTCGCGACGTGGTGATGCACGAACTGACGCAGGAAGAGCGGCGTGACGCCGCGAAGCGCCTTGGCTTCGCTGTTGACCCCAAGACGGAGTTCGTCCTCGATGCAAATCTCGACATGGTGGTTGGTGACTTTGCCGCGATGATGGACGATCAGCATGGAGAACCGGCCATCAGGCGCGTTCTGAGTCGCGTGGATGAACTGGACGACTACGACCGTGCTGCGGCTGCCTACTATGAAAACTACCGCTATACATGGCTTGAAGTTCTTGCGGTCAAGGCGGGCGTAGGCATGAAGTGCCGCGATCTAATGACGGGAGAGGAGCTTTTTCTCATGGAGAAGAGCTTCAGTCTCGGCGATGTGAAGGGCAGGACGGTCTGCGCGGGGATAGCGCCGATGGGCCAGATGTATCTCGTCCTTGGTGTAATCCATCCTGCGAACTTTGAAAACCCGGCGACGATACTTAAAATCGTGATGACCCATCTCGGCCTGCCGACCGAGCCGCCGATCCGGCTTTCGTTCTCAGATCAGGCGCGTTTTGCTGCGGAGACGATCCGCCGCATAAACGCCAATGGCCGCTTCGGCACGATCGCATACGGCGTCTGAAGCGCAAGCCCGGATGGAGCGGAATTGCTCGCGCGTTCAGGCGGCGGGAGCCGCCTTGGGAGCCGCGTAGAGGGCGTGGAAGTCCTTTACCCCTGTGTGGTGCCAGGCGTCGAGGGTGATTTGCCCGCCGCTCTTTAGGCGCACGTGCAGCTTTGACTTCGTCGTCCATTCGCTCTCGTCGATTTCGGCGATGTCTTCGCGCAAGAAGCGCTTTCCTCTGGCCGTGAAGCCGCTTTCGTCAAACTCGAACGAGAATTTTTTCTCCTTTAGAAGCCTTAGGCCGACGACAAGCGATGCGAGAAGGGCAATCGCCGAAAATCCGTATTGCGACTGGATCTTCTGGCGCTTGAAGCCTTCGAGGTCGAATCCCGGCGGCGGCTCGGACTTCTCTATCGAGCGGTATAGCTCTGCGGCGGGCGTCGCCGGATAGCGAACGACTCCGTCGAACCCGAACCAAAGGCCCAAGGCGGCCATGACAACCGCCGAGAAGACATGGCGGAGCGCGTATTCCCTGTTCAATTTCAGTTTCATGTTTTGTAGTATAGCAAAATTCCGCGAAATTTGATATACTTATACAATTGAAATGGAAAATATTGACACAGCGCAGGCGAAGTCGTCCGTCCTTATAGAGGCATTGCCCTATATACAGGACTTCAAGGACTCTGTCGTCTTGGTTAAGCTTGGCGGTTCGGTCATGGAGGTCGAGGCCAACCTCGACTCCATCGTCGATGACATAGCGTTCATGAATGCCGTGGGGATAAAGGTCGTGATCGTCCACGGCGGCGGGAAGGCCATATCCCGCGCCATAAAGGCGAGCGGGCACGAGCCGACCTTCGTGGAAGGCCTTCGCGTGACAGACGAGCCTACGATGGAGATCGTCCGCAAGACTTTGAACAACGTGGTCAACCCCGACATCGTCCAGAGGCTATGCAACAAGGGCGCTAACGCGAAGCCTCTGCACGGCAACTGGCTTTTCGGCGCACGGCGCATAGTGAACCCAGACCGCGGCTACGTCGGCGAGGTCGTGGAGGTCGATCCCCGCGCGGTCGTCGAGATGCTCGACGCGCACATCGTTCCCGTGGTGACCCCGCTCGGCACCGGGGTCGAAGACCGCCATCTCTACAACATAAACGCGGACTATGCGGCGGCGGCCCTCGCCAAGGCCCTCAAGGTGCGCAAGTTTGTCCTTGTGTCGGATGTCCCCGGCCTCCTGAAGGATCCTTCCGATCCTTCCACTCTTTTCTCCACCCTGCATCTTTCCGAGACTGCCACGCTGAAGTCCTCTGGAATCATATCGGGTGGGATGCTACCGAAAATAGAGAGTTGCGAGGATGCGATACGCGAAGGGGTGAAGAAAGTTCACCTCGTCGACGGTCGCATGGCGCACTCCATCTTACTTGAAATATTCACGCGACAGGGCGTGGGAACGGAGATAACGCAATGAGCAGCAAGACACAGGACATTCTCGAACTCTACAAGTCTTCAACGATGCCGACGTATTCGCCGGCGCTGGTGCTTTCCTCTGGGAAGGGGATCACTGTCCGCGACGTGGACGGCATGAGCTACTACGACTTCACGAGCGGCATCGGCGTCCAGGCCGTCGGCTACGGCAACAAGAAGGTGATAGAGGCGATCCGCGACCAGGCCGCCGCGCTCACCCACTGCTCCAACCTCTACGCAAATCTCCCCGCGACCAACCTCGCGGCGAAGCTCGTCGAGCTTTCGGGCCTTGGCGGCAAGGTCTTCTTCTGCAATTCCGGGGCCGAGGCGAACGAGGCGGCGATCAAGCTCGCCCGCAAGTGGGGCTCCGCGAACGGCGGCCGCTACGAGGTGGTCACCATGCGCCAGGGCTTCCACGGCCGCACGCTTGCGACCGTCGCCGCGACTGCACAGGCGTGGTGCCAGGAGGGCTTTGACCCGCTTCCCGTCGGCTTTGCATACGCCGACTTCAACGACATCGAGAGCGTGAAGGCCGCCGTCGGCGAGAAGACTGTCGCCATCATGCTTGAGGCCGTGCAGGGCGAGGGCGGCGTCACTCCGGCGACCGAGGAGTTCATGAAGGGGGTGCGCGCGCTCTGCGACGAGAAGAACCTCCTCATGATCGTTGACGAGGTCCAGGCCGGCATGGGCCGGACGGGCAAGTGGTTCGCATGGCAGAACTACGGAGTAGAGCCGGATCTTTTCACGTGCGCCAAGGCGCTCGGCGGCGGGCTCCCGCTGGGGGCGCTCGTATCCAACGCGAAGCTTGCAGACGTCCTTTGCGCGCCTTCTCACGCATCGACGTTCGGCGGCAACCCCGTATCGGCGGCCGCCGCGCTCGCGGTCATCGACGTGATCGAGTCCGAGGGTCTTCTCGAAAACGCGGTCAAGGTCGGCGCGATCCTCAAGGAGAAGCTAGAGGAGTTCGCCGACAGCTACGACAGCCTTCTGGAAGTCCGCGGCCGCGGGATGATGCTCGGTCTCGTGACCGAGGGCAGCGCGAAGGAGCTCGTAGATGCGTTTAGGGCGCAGGGCCTTCTGACATTGACGGCCGGCGAGCACGTCGTCAGGTTCCTGCCGCCGCTGACCCTCTCCGAAGACGACCTCGAGGACGTCTTTGACATGATTTCCGACGCCCTCGACTGCACCTTTGGCGAACGCGAATAGCAGTCGCCTTGGAATTGGCCTGAAATGGAAAATCTGAGATACCTTGGCATAGATATCGGCTCCACCACGTTCAAGGCGGTGCTCCTTGACGGGGACGGGAACGTCTTGCGCACCGTTTACAAGCGCACGCAGCCTGCGGATGCCGCGAAGGTGTCTTGCTCAGGCCGCTGCTCCGCATGCGGAAACTGCAGCGGCGGCGCGGTCAGGAAGCTTGCGCTGGAGTTCCTGAAGGTCTGCGGAATAGCCTCCTTTGGCGACATATCCGCAGTCGTGGTGACCGGCAGCCAGATTGTCGAAGAGACGAAGAGGTTCATACCTTTCGACTTCCAGGCAAGCGAAGTCACTGCGCACGTCGCAGGCGCGAAGTTCCTCCATCCCGACGTCGATGCCATCATCGACTGCGGCGGACAGGATTCCAAGTGCATGGTCTACAACCCGACCATGAAGCTTTGGACGAGCATGATGAGCGGCGTCTGCGCCGCCGGAACGGGCAGCTTCCTCGATTCCGTCGCGCAGAAGCTCGGCGTAAGGGTTGAGGACGTCGCAGACAAGGTGAACTACGAGTCTAAGGCCGAGTTCAGCTCGGTCTGCGCGGTCCTTTCCGCGACGTCGATAAACAAGTTCAAGAACCGCGTCCCGATAGGCGACCTCCTCGCGGGGGCGTGCAAGGCGCAGGCGAGGACGATCCTCAACTCCGTGGGCCAGCTTCTCCTCAACGCCCCGGGCCGCAAGATTCTCTTTCAGGGCGGGGTCGCTTTCAACAAGGCGGTCGCGTTCTTCCTCAAGAAGATAACAGGCAGCGAAATCGTGATTCCGCAGTACCACGAGGTAATGGGAGCCCTCGGCGCGGCGGTCATCGCAAGGCAGCTCCACGACCTTCGGTCCTCCGGCAAGCTCGATCTTGCGAAGGTGGAATACGAGCCGACGCGCGGAAACTCGGCGCTTCTGCGCATAAAGGCGACTAAGCACGATTTCTTCTCGGCCGACAAGAGCCGCCCGCTCGTCTGGCGCAACCTCTTCTTCCCGGCCGAGATCCTCAACGCGATGGATTGCCGCATCTGCACCCTCGAGACGCATGCCGCGCTTTTCGCCCGCAAGGCCGACAAGGTCAAGGAGTGCCTTGGCAGGGCGGCCCAGAAGGGGTTCGACGGCCAGACGTGCTCGTTCCTCCGGATGCTCGAGGGAATGTCCTTGGAGAAGCCGGACTACATCGTTTCGACCGTGCAGCCGTGCCAGCAGGCGGAGCGCATATTCGCCGACCTCGCCCGCGAATACGGTGCCGCGGATCGCATCTACTCTTTGCAGACTCCCGTAGGTGCAGGCTCGCGCAACGCCGTGGAAAACGTAGCCGACGGTCTTGAGGAGGCGGTCTCCCAGATGGAGCGCGCTCTTGGCCGCAAGCTTGACCCTGCGAGGCTCGAGGAGGCGTGCGTGCTTTCAAACGAGGCTGCGGAGTACACGAAGAAGTGCCAGGAGCTGCGTTTCACGTCGCCTCCGCTCGTTCGCGGCGGCGAGGCGATATACGCCGCGGCGGTCTTCTCCCAGCATTGGGGGACTCGTGAATTCGTCGAGATACAGAAGGCGCAGTTCGAAGAGTTCCTCATGAAGAAGGAGTGGGCCGAGGCGAGGTACGGCATCGACGACACCCATCGCCTTCTTTGGCTGCACCTGCCGCCGTTCTACGACACGAAGCACCTCGACTACATCGAGAACGTGTGCAACGCGCCTATCGTCTTCGAGGAGACGAACTTCGTCGGCTGGGAGCCGCTTGACCCGAAGGATCCGTATCGCTCGCTCGCACGCAAGCTCCTTCAGTCCGGGTTCCTCGATCCTGCGCTGCGCGTCGAGTATGTGCGAAAGGGCGTCGCCGCGGGCCGGTTCAACGGGGTGATCCTCTATACTCACGGCTTCGGCCGGTGTTCGCTCGCGGATCGCGCGTTTGCAAAGCATCTCAGGGAGACGCTCGACGGAATAGGCGTTCCGCTCCTCACTCTTGAGGGCGACTGCATGGACGCGTCCATCGACCCTTGCTCGACCACGACGAAGATATCCTCTTTCGTCGAGGCTCTCAACCTCAAGCGCTACGGAAACATCTTCGGCAAGCTTTCGGACGAGAAGCCACAGGCTTGACTTTATGAAACGCTCCCAGATACTGCCGTCCTTTCTCGCAGCCGACCTCGGGCATCTTTCCGACGAGCTGCGGAGGGCGGAATCGTCCGTCGCAGATGCGATACACCTCGACATAATGGACCCGACGTTTGTCCCGAACATGAGCTTCGGGCCGTCCATCGTCGATTTCTGCCGCAAGACGTGCCCCAAGTTCTACAGGAACGTCCACTTGATGATGAACCGCCCCGACCTCTATCTTGAAGCGTTTGCGAAGGCGGGTGCGCAGACAATCCAGATCCACGTCGAGGCGGACTGCGACCTGCATGTCGAGCTCAGGAGAATCAAGGCGCTGGGGCTCAGGAACGCGATTGTCCTCAACCCGGAGACTCCGGTCGAGAGGATAGTCCCGTACCTCGGCGAGGTCGACGAAGTACTTGTCATGACCGTCCATCCCGGCTTCGGCGGCCAGAAGTTCATGGCCGAGTGCATGCCCAAGCTGGAGTTCCTGCGCTCGCGCCTGCCAGAAATGGATCTCATGGTCGATGGCGGAATCGACGCCGAGACGGCGCCAATTGCCGCGAAGGCGGGCGCGAACCAGTTTGTCGCAGGCTCCTATCTTTTCCGTCAGGCGGACATGAAGGCGGCCGTAGCGGACCTTCGCGAGAGGATCAAGGCTGCGGCAGGGGAGGGTTTGTGATGGGCAGACGCGTGCTTCTTGGCGTCACGGGTTCCATTGCCGCGTACAAGGCGGCGGAGCTCGTGCGGCTTTTCGTGAAGAACGGCGACGACGTGGCGGTGGTCATGACGCCTGCTGCGACGGAGTTCGTCAGTCCCCTCACGTTCCAGACTCTTTCGCGCAACCAGGTATTCATCGATCAGTTTGCGAAGCCTTCGGAGTGGAAGCCAGAGCACATCGCGCTTGCGGAGCGCGACATCGTGGTCGTCGCTCCGGCAACGGCGAACACGCTTGCGAAGATGCGGTTCGGAATTGCTGACAACTTGCTTACGTCCGTGCTGCTTGCGACGCGCTCGCCGATATTCGTCGCACCTGCGATGAACGAGGGGATGTGGACGAGCGCGGTGACGCAGGACAACATCGCGGCGCTTCGTGCGCGTGGCGTTGCCGTCGTCGGCCCTGCAGATGGCGAGCTTGCCTGCGGAATTACAGGCTCAGGCCGTATGATGGAGGCGGAAGACGTATTTGCCGCCGTCGCGGCAACGTGCCTCCGTGTGCGCTGACCAGCCATTGGGCGAAGTTGAGAGTGTAGAGTGTAGAGTGTAGAATTGTGGACGATCCACCATTCTACATTTTCAATTCTCAACTATCAATTTCGGGACTGCCTCACTCGCGACATCCCTCCGCTCCGCCGCCTGCAGTTCGTTCCCTGCTTCTTAAAGCAATGCGCTGCAACAACGCCAATAACTTTACACTCTCCACTCTCAACTCTCAACTGAATGGGTCGGGGTCGGAAGGCGAGGCCGAAGACTGAACGCAGGGCGGCGGCGGACGGCCGCAGCGTGACCCTGCACCCGGCCCGGACGAGCTCGTTCCAACAGCTTGCCTTTCCAATTTGACTCACGAGATTGTGCAACTTTCGGATAAATTCTGAGAAATCTCGTGCTTGATTATGGGCGCGGAGATGTGGTATAATGCATGTGTTCCCTGCGAGGGAGACTGCGCCAGATGGCGCGGCGGAACTTGCCTGGAGCGTTAGATTGCCCGCGTAGCGTGAGTTGCGTTTGGGTAGCGTCAGGTGAAAGCCTCGGAAACTCTAACCTGAAGACGCAAGAAGAAGGACACTGCCGTCCGTGCAGTTTCGCCTCCTTTGATGTATCTTCAGAGGTCTATCCGAGGCACCCCACCTGATGCATCGAAGGAGGTGTCTTGTTTCCGCATCTGCTCCGATGTCTGAAGAGGGAACAGGGTGCGTCGCGGCTTCAAACCATGCCAAGTGTGCCGCATCCCATCGGCAATGGGCGTGGGGAGAATGGAAGATTAGTACAGGTGCGCTGTAGGACGGTAGATGATATCGCGCGGGAAGCGTTGCGGATAATCGACGAAGAAAAGTCTTCGTCTAACGAGCCACGCGCTGAATTCTTCTTTCGTGGTGAAAGCAGGAATTACAAATCTGATCACGACAGTGAGTCGCTGGGCACGGCATTTCAGTCATATCTGGATCGTTTGGGATTGGTTGAATACGAGCGTGAACTTTACCAAGAGGCGATGAGGCTCAACGTAGCGTCTTTCGAGGAAGACCGAACGATGGTGGAGCGTGTGGCGCGGATGCAGCACTATGGGATGCCGACGCGATTTGCCGACATGTCAGCCAACATTCTCCTTTCTGCGCATTTCGCTTGTGGCGGTGGCAAGCCAGGTGCGGATAAGAGCGATGACCACCGGGATGGTTTCATTCGTATAATGAAAGCCAAGCATGATTGCATCAAGTCTTTTACGAGCGACATTATCATTGCAATTTCGCACTTGCCGTTAGTGTCAGCTGGAAATGTGCAGCCATCACTTGAAAATGGATTGGGCCACCTTACATACGAGATAAAAAACAATCGCTCAGGCTTCCTTAGTGAGGATGATCATAAAGAGATAGGCAAACAACTTCGCGACGAGATTCAGCATGTATGGGCGTTTAAGCCGATGATGAATTCGCGGCGAATACGCAAGCAGGGCGGGCTGTTCCTCGCTTTCGGTTGTGGCGACAACAAGAAATCGCTTGAGCCTACATTTTCACCTGCGGACTACGAGAACGAATCCGCGCCGTCGTATGGTATCAAGCAAATCGGCTATGTGCAGATTGCTGCAGAGGCAAAGAAGCAAATCCGCGAGCAGTTGCGCTTCTTCGGGATGGAAAGCGAGTCTGTCTATCCCGAACTTTCCAATGTCTGCGACGAACTTAAAGTCAGATACAGCGAAATCAAAGAGGAGGACAAGTAATGAGTGCGTATCAATGTGAGGGCTTCGTTAAAGAAGTCAAAATAGCCAACGATGGCAAGGTGACATTCACCCTTGAACCTGCCGCGCCGTATCTCTTCGAGAAGAAAGAAGAGGACGGCAAGATAAAGAAACTCTTGCTGTTTGTGGATGATTCCAAAACTCCTATCGAGGCGAGAATTTATGATGATGCCCAACAATTTTCCGCACCGCCAAAATGCGATTTGAGCGCAATGCTGATTGCTAAAGCGAATCATCTGAAGATTCGTGTTACATCGAATTTGTCACCAGAACCAATCTCGGTTGAAGCGTTGGCGGTGCTTTAGTTTGTCGCTGAAAATGACAGAGGGGAGATTGAAAAGATGAATGAGATTGTAAATGTTGGAAAGGTTGTTGGACTGGAGGGCTTCTGTAATAGTGGAAAGTCTAACACCTTAAAAGGACTATGCAAGTTGATGCTATCACACAAGAGTTGTCAAGTAGTGAAAATATTTCAGCCAAACGGCAATGAGGATTCTGGGTCTTCGAGCGTTGACTTTGGAAAGGACATCTGTGTATTAC
>Ga0310690_10006371_pt1 | contig 15528 bp, 14 predicted proteins | sample AusTroGonzalo_MG_2_FD_207661 | JGI IMG/M metagenome (GOLD analysis project Ga0310690, IMG submission 207661) | Bovine rumen microbial communities from tropical cattle in Woodstock, Queensland, Australia - Gonzalo_04 (v2) (version 2) | ecosystem: Host-associated > Mammals > Digestive system >... | reverse complement strand
ACTTACTGCTAATTGTTCTGTTTTACTAAAATTTTCAATATGATTTAAAACAATCTCTCGATCTTCATTTTCAATTAAGTTATAGGCAAACCTATTCGGATATTTTTTACCATTACTCCAATCAATAGAGTCTTCTCAAAAAGAATTAAGAGTTTCCGTTAACTCTTTAGAAACCATGTAATCTGATTTCTTTTTAACATTTAGTGGGTTTTTAACTTCTTCTAACTCCATCTTTAAACTATTAAAATATAAAATTGAGATACTTGATTATACTCTTAAAAAAAAAGAATGTCAAATTTTTGTAGACTTTTTTTGGGGGGAAAAGAAATAATAGCTCACGACTTATGATAAAGTTATATCAAATCTATCACTAACATAATCAGTACATTTTTTACCTTTTATCTTTCTATCTGGTCAATATCGTAAATCAGGATTTATTTTATATTTCTCATAACAATAATCTAATTGCTTGTAAGGATCAGAAAAATCTGAAGAATTAATAAATTTCTTATTATACTTATAATTTAACTGACATAATCAATGATCATGGGTTTTAGAAACTATATTAGGATCCCATCTACCATTTTCACATTCTATTAATTTAACAAAATCTATTCCTCAAATTTCATATGCATAATTAACATAATCTTGAATAACGGAATCTGTAGCATATCAATTATGTGTTATCACCTCCTGCTGAACTTCTTCTTGTATATATTCCGTCTGTTCTCATAAAGGCACAGCTGTAAAAGCCATAAATGGAGTGAATGTAGACACTGCAAAGATACCAAACATTTAATGCACTAGTAACTAAAAATAGTAAATCTATTTTTGTTTACGTACTTATATTATATACATTTTTAATAAAAAAGCAACATAAACGAAAAATATAAGTTACAATCGCATAAAATTTAAAAGAAAAAGGCATCAGTATAGAACTGATCCCCTCCTCCAAACTAATACTTACGATTCCTCACATTCCTTGTAATCATTATTATTCCACCCACAACCATCCAAAACAACAAGATAATCATCGTGGGAGTAAATACGACCTCCCTTGCTAATTTACCTAAGTTGTTTGGATTCATAACAATAATGAGTAGATACCCAAGTACAACCGGAGCTCCAGTAAACAACAGGATATCATCAAGAAAAGAATACTTAGGATTTTGAGCCTTAAGAGAAGCTCGCATGATGAATGTAAATGCGATAAAAACCGCATAGGCAAAAATAAAGCCTATCACAATTACTGGATCCATAGCATAACTCTTTTAGTTTGTAATTACATTGCTATCCATTTACTTCATAATGTCAACACAGAATAAATCAATTTAATCATGACTTTAGTAAACCTTGAAACAAACCAAGAAAAAAATATTCTGAATCTAGATTTTGCATAAATGAAAAACATATGTCACTTAAAGATGAACTAAAAACAACACCTAGATATATTCAAATACTTGCTCAGAATGGGATTACTACCATGAAGGATTTTTTCAATTATTTTCCTAGGACCTACGAAGATAGATCAAAGATAGCCCCACTTGATTCATTAATATTTGATGCTAAATGAATAGCTGCTACAAAATGAGTTATAATAAAGAAAAGTAGAATTTTTGTACATTGAAAAACTATATTTGATATTACATTTCAAGATACACATTGAAATACAGGTCATATCAGCATTTTCAATTCAGCTTTTTTAGCTTCTAAACTAGCCGAGAATTCTCGATATATTATAGTTTGAAAGCCTCAAATGAAATATGGAAAGATTGTGTTTGCTCATCCAGATGTAATACCAACTGTTGCGCCAGAAGAAGAAAGTGAAGATGGAGATAGTTCATATAATTCTGGTAGGATTTTTCCAATTTATTCTGAGATGCTGGGGATTAAGCCATGATGGTTTGCTCAAAAAATTTGGAATAATTTACCAAAAATTGATCAGATTTTTAGTGAATATTTACCCGATGATTTCGTGAAAGAATTTCAACTATTAGACGTTAATACTACCATTAGAAATCTGCACTATCCTGATAATGAAGAACTAAAAAATAAAGCATTGTATAGATTATTCTTTGATAGGTTACTCAGAATTCAGATTTTTTCTTTGCAAAATAAATTAAATTACCAATGAACTATTGATGATTTACCTGTTAATGAAAATCCTCACCGGGAGATTTTAAAACCTATAACGGATTTATTACCATTCCAATTAACTGTGGCGCAGAAAAAAGTTATAATTCAGATATTAGAAGATTTTCATAGAAGTAGCCCGATGCTACGCCTATTACAGTGAGATGTAGGTAGCTGAAAAACTATCGTTGCAACAATAGCAATGTGGTATATTCGAAAGCAGTTTCATGGGCAATCAGTTTTATTGGCACCTTTAGAAGTTTTAGCTAATCAGCATTTTAAGACTTTAGCTAAATTTTTGTTGCCACTATGATTGCGTGTTGAATTATTAACTGGTTCACTAACAAAAGGAGAAAAAGCTAAAATAAAATCTGACTTGAAAGAATGAAAGATAGACGTTTTGGTAACAACTCATGCAGTTTTACAGGATGACGTAGATTTTAAGAATTTGATGTTTGTATGTATCGACGAACAGCATAAATTCTGAGTAAAACAGAGAGCTGTATTTAAAAAATTCAACTCCCCTCACATTTTACAGATGACAGCCACTCCAATTCCTCGTTCTATGGCTTTAGCTTTCTTTGGAGAATTTGATGTAAGTATTATAGACCAACTACCTGAATGAAGACAAAAAATTGATACTAAAGTAATTTCAGCTAATGAATGGTTAAAATTGAAACCACGGATATTGCAAAAAACCGGTCAATGACAGCGTGTATTTATAGTTACGCCTTTGATTGAAGACTCAGAAAAGATGGAAGAAGTTCAGTCGGCTGTGAGTTCACATGCTGAAATTTGTCAACTTTTTGAAGAGTTGCCTAATGATGAAATTGCTCTTCTCCATGGAAGATTGTCATCGAAAGAAAAAGATGCAGTAATGCAAAAATTTAAGGATTGAAAAGCTAAGATATTAGTATCTACAACTGTAATTGAAGTATGAGTAGATATACCTGAAGCTACTGTTATGGTAATTAAAAATGCTGAACGTTTTTGATTGTCTCAACTACATCAGTTAAGATGAAGAATTTGAAGATCAGAATTAAAATCTTATTGTTTTCTAGAAACTGAAAAAAAATCAGGAGATAGTTATAAAAGATTAAAAATTATGGAAGAAGTATCAGATTGATTTAAATTAGCTGAATATGATTTAAAGAACCGCTGATCTGGAGAAATCTTATGAACTATGCAGTCATGACAATCAGATATTCCTATTGAAATATTATCAGATTTGAAATTTTTGGAGAAAGTTCAGGAATGAGCAAAATGGATATTGAAGCATTATCCTGATTTAAATGAATTACCTGCATTACAAAATTTCTTAAACGAAAAAATTGGTGATATCTTAGCATAAAAGAAAAATGCGAGAATATATCCCGCACAATTCCACTAATAATGATAGTAAAGTTTTTGAGCCAATAACCGAGAACCGCCCCTGAAAAAGGGAGGAAAGTTGTTCCATTCCACTATCGGCTCACGATTGGTGTACAAGATAGATGCTAGCAGCCCACCGTTGAAACACGGCAGGTCTTCTACCCTCACAATGACCACAGAGCCACTATTAAGCTCGACTCTATAATCACTGTGTTCATACACGAACATGTACCTGTCCAGCAGCTCAGCTTTTCGAATGTTCTTCCGAACATAACGAAAACTTGTTAGGTTTTCTTTTTGTCGTTTCATTTTCATGAATTTTTATATTGTATATTTATAGTATATATTTTATCATAAAAGTCAATAATTTTGCTAAAAATTAAATTAGCAGTTTTTATCATATTTACTTGATTTTAATTATAAAAATCCTACAATTATCGAGTAGGTTTATATCTCTAAATATAAAATATGCGAACTTTATTTAAAGTATTGAGATGATTCTTTTACTTTTTGACCATTGTAACGGGAATTGTCTATATGAGAGGTGAAGTTCTATTTTGAGAAAATTTTGAGCTCATTAAATCAATTATTATACCTTGATACCTAGTATTTTGTGGATTAATGTTGTGATATTTAATTGCTACATTCTGGGTGTGAAGAGAAAAATATAAAGAAGAAATTAATAAAGAACGTATAGCAACAAGGTCATTTCTACTCTGATCTATTTGCTGAATTATATTTGCTTTAACGTATGTTTTTGCTATTTAATTAATATGATATTTAAACAAACTTTTTCATGGAATCTATGACTAATTTTACTGGGTACTTTTACTTGTTTTTTGGTGTGATGTGAAAGCAATAATCGAAAATATCAATCTATGATAGATTTACCAGGTTTCGAACTAACATATAATTGAAATGTGAAATTAGAAAGCATACCTCTAAAATCTGATGATAAAGATGAAATAATCTGACTATACCAAGAAGTCTGAGACGAGATAGGATACAGAGATTCTCTTCTAATAGCGAAAAAATATTCTAGATGAATGTGAATTAACGCATTTGTTCAGGATAATCTAGACGTTCTAAATACACAATGATTAACCTTATCAAATTTAAGCAAAACTCAAATACGAATCGAAAAATATGGAGAGAAAATTAATGCAGTTCTAGTCGAATATGAAGTTACAGAGTGATTTATAGAAGAAGTTCCTATCCTACATTTTGTTCAGCTTTTTATACCTGATTGAGAAAATATCATACTGTTATCATTTATAACCGAAAATGAATCATCAGCCAATTCTGCTTCCAATATGTTTACTAATATAAAATAACTTAATATTTTAAATCTTTTATTTCACGCAATGTCACAATCAACTGTAAATCTTGAAGGTATTCCTCCTATTTGATCTTCTCAAATGGAAATAAATTCATTTAAAAAATCCAAAGAAATGAAAAAACCTGATGTAGCTCTATTCGATAATGCCCCAAATGAAGTAACTGCTTGATCGTTTTTTGGTAAAGTTATTATTGGAATTGTTGTATGAATATGTGTAGCCGCACTACTATTTGGAACTTTAACAGCGATATGATGAATAACAGGTTCTGATGACTGAAATTTGAATCCTATAATATGAATTTTATTACCAGTTGTATGATTTATAGTATGATTTGTATGAAATCTTGCTTTGGCTGGATTATATAATATTTTTTTCAGCAAAAGGTATTATAATTTTGGAAAAATGTTTTGACTTATCTTTGCATCATCATTGATTATCTTCATATTTTTCTTTGTTATATACTTTTTATATAAAGATATGCGTTCTCTTTATACGATATTATGATTTCAAATTATATTTGAGTTGTTTATATCAATTAATTTAATTGATTTCTTATCACAACCAAACTATTCAGCATCTAGTTTAATGGGGAATACTTTGTGATGTGTATTATCAGTTGTATTACATCTAGCCATTATTAGTGTTATGAAAAAATTTAATATACTATATATAATTGGATCTTCTATGATTGCATATACAATGATGATATTTTGAGCATGAATATGGGATGCTATATATTATAAATTCTATGAATGGTGAAATAACCCATTCTATTTACCATCATTAAATGAATTAAGAGAAGAACGTCAAAAAGAAGAAACCAGAAAGGAAAAAGAAGAGGAAGAAGTAAATGTTGATATGAAATAAGCAAGTTTATTTATGAATTGAATATTATGATACAGTCGAGTTTTTACAAATATTTATCTTTAATCAAATTAATTGTAGGGTTATTAATATTATTTATAGATTATGCCGCAATTAACGTTTTTGAGGATCCATTCGTTGCAATCTGAATTTTATTGGTTTGAAGTTTCTTAGTAGCTCGAGGAGCTAGTTTTTTCTTTTTCTTGTTTACCCAGAATATATTTAAAAACAAAAAAAATCAAAACTCTCCCGAATCTGAAAGCTACAAATTGTCATTTCTTTTTGGAATGTATGCTATATTAAATATTATATTAATATTCTTATGACATTGGAATAAAACACGAGGATTAATATTATTATGATGATTCATATTATTACTTTATTTGTTGATGATAGATAGTGCAAAACATGAAAGAAAAACAGAATAAAGAATTAGAAAATAAAATAATAGAAAAGCTGAAAACTGTTTATGATCCAGAGTTTCCTTTGGTTGATATGTATACTCTTGGATTAATTTATGGTATAGATTTAAAAGAAAATAATAAAGTTTGTGATATAACTATGACATTTACTACTCCTACTTGTCCTATGGCTGATATGATAATGGAGTTAGTAAAAAATGCTGTATTAGATGTTATATCAGATTGGGAAGTAAATATCATCGTAAGTTTTGAACCAATGTGGGAACCTAGTATGATTAAAGATCCAGATTTACAGAAAATGTTTTTATAAATTAAGTCTGACTTGTAAATGGATTGAAAGACTATTTTCATGAATATATCAATAGATTCGGTAACAACTTATACATGAGATAAGTGTGGAATTATTATTCCGCGTGATCATGTAGAAAGATTATTGTGATGAGAGCTTATTAAACTTTATAGAGAAAAATGATTTGATAATATCGTAGTATTGAATTGACCTGGATGATTTACAAATCTAAGGGTTTGAACGTTATGTTTAAATATACTGAATACTTTACTAAATAATCAGCTCTCATTTTATGATATTTCCAAAACTGATTTATATAAGAAAGCATATGAGTTATGATATTTGCCTAGATATTGAGTAATATATATCTGACAAAAAAGAAATATTCGATTACGAGATTTTGAAAAAAATGAGAAAATATGACAATATTCTTTCGATGAATTAGAGGATTTAACAGAGATGAAAGATGACGAGAAAGTTTTTATTGAAGATGTAGAAGATAAAGAATATTATCCTAATTGGATGGATAAATACTTAAAATATCATACATTATTGAATTGAACTGATATTTATTTAATTGATGATAGAACTGCTAACTGAAATTATATTGCTATTGATGAATTAGAATTACAACCATTAAAATCAATAACTCCAAACTATATGATGGAACCAAGTGTTACAATTAAATAAAATAATAAACATAATCTCATAAACATAATCTCTCAAACAAAAACTCTAAAGCTTATGAAAGAGCAAGATTTCAAAATGCTAGCTTCAGCTTTTGATGCCGTCTTCAATGATGAGGGGCAAATCAAAGCCTGTGGAAGGGTTGTTTGTATGAATCTCATCAATTTGATGAAGAAATATTCTTCTGAGAATGTTGGTGACGAAAATACGGGCAATATCAACTTCGAAACTATGAAAAACGAGTATCTGAGAATTCTCAGAACTTACATTCGTGGTTAAGCATCTTCATTTCGCGTTTAACTTATATGGTTAAATGCGATTTTTTATAATACTTATACCTTGATAAAAAATATCCAATTTTTATACTATGATTCAGTTTAGATTTAATAACAATAATGGCTGAACTGAATTGAAATACAATAAATGATAAAACTCTATCTAGAGCTCTAATTTTTGATTCAGTTTTTGATCCATATAAATGAGTACTGGCTTATGTTAAAGTAGTGGACTGAGATTTTAAAGCATGAAGTCCAGTTTATCTAATCCACTCACAGACAGAATTTACTCCAACTGAAGTTGGATATTTTCAGCCTGATTATAAAGCTGATACACAGTTATCTGAAGGTCAGATTTGATATATTATGACTTGAGAGAAATCAGTTAGAGATGTAAAAATCTGAGATACTATGGTTTCTGGATATGGATCTTTGAAACAAGAATTACAGAAAATTGAATTACAGAAAACTGAAAGTGAAGAAAAGAATATCAATCTATTTCAGGATTATATAATTCCTGGATTTAAGAAAATGACTCCTTTCGTTTATGCTGGAGTCTATCCTATCGATTCTACTGAATATGATAAATTAAAAGATAGTTTAGAAAAACTTTCACTCAATGATAGTGCTATCGAATATGAGATGGAAGATTCTGGAGCTTTATGATTATGATTCCGTTGTGGATTCTTGGGAATGCTTCATATGGATATTATCAAAGAAAGGCTCTGGAGAGAATATTGATTAGATACTATATTTACTATTCCAACGGTTCTATATTTGGTAAAATCTAAAAATCTGAATATTCCACAAATAAAGACTTGAGCAAATCTGAAAAGTTTAGTTACTTCAGGTTTATATCAATATGTTTTGAAAGAAATTTGAATTAAACTCACACATCGTCAAAAACAACGTTTAGAAGATAATCAATGAATTACTTCTGTGATGCAGGAAGAAACTTTTTGGGCAAGACTTGCTAAAGAATTTCAACCTCGGATAGTGGTAAAATCTTGATCTGAAATGATTGATCAATGAATGATAGATAAAATATTTGAACCTATTGCTGAAGTAGAGATAGTTTGACCTAAAGAATATGCCTGAAATGTGATGGCTTTATCGCAGGAGTATAGATGAAATTTAAAATCTATGGAATATTTGGATGAAAGCCGTGTAGTTTGGCATTATAATTTGCCTATGTGAGAGATTATTATCGATTTTTATGATAGACTAAAGTCCGCTACAAAATGATATGCTACTATGAACTATGAATTCAAATGATATGAGCAATCAGATTTGGTTAAGTTGGATATATTTATCAATAATGAAAGAGTGGAAGCTTTGACTTGGGTAGTTCATAGAGATAAAGCATATTATTTATGACGTGATGCTGTAGAAAAATTAAAAACTCTGATTCCAAGACAGCTTTTTGCTATACCTATTCAGGCAGGGCTTGGAACTAAAATAATTGCTCGTGAAACAATATCAGCTATGAAAAAAGATGTATTGGCTAAATGTTATGGTTGAGATGTTTCTAGAAAAAGAAAACTCCTTCAAAAGCAGAAAGAGTGAAAGAAAAGAATGAAAGCTATCTGAAATGTAGAAGTACCTACTGAGATTTTTGTAAAAATGATTACAAGAGATTAAATATATTATTTCTTCACTTTTTTAAATTCAGATTTTAATTCATTTTTCATTTGTTGTTTTCTATATGAATTAGAAAATCTATGAGCTTCGTCACGAAGTTTAACCAGAAATCTATCTGCCTGGTCGTAAACTAATGGAATTTCTTCTATGTTAAATTTATCATCTGCGAAACGATAAATTTTTTCTCAAACTAATCATTCATATCAGCGTTTTGATGCTAATCATATTCAGCTTTTTCTTCTAGCTTCTCATTTTCATAGTGAAACGAAATCAACTTGTTGGAATATTTTATAAAATTCTGGAGATTCTTTACATAAGTCTTTAACTACATTCAACTGCCCTATTCATCAATCTAAAATGAACACGTCTGGCAAATCCCCCTCGGCTACGCCGTATCCCCCTTTATCAAGGGGGAATTTTTTATTCTCCCCTCTTGACAAAGAGGGGTTGGGGGAGATTTGTTTCCTTCATAAAAATCTTCTTTGCATTACTTCTTTCAGTGAAGCGTAATCATCGCTCTGTTCTGAAACAGATTTTATCTTATATTTACGATATTTCTTTTTCTCCGGGATTCATCAAACGATACATGACAATCATCCACTAATCCAATCCCCGTTCATATGTGAAATATCCACGCATTCCACCCGATTTGGGAAATTCTTGAATTTGTAGCGAGACTGTAATTGTTCAAGCAGTTGATTATGTAGTCATGGTCACTGCAAAGTGGAAGATATAACGTATGAATCGAAAAATCATTCCAGCATATTTATCAATGCTGCTTTTTCTTCTTTATTGAATGATACTTTATTTGAATAAGCCAAAAGAGAAAAAACTGAATTTCATTCTTGAATATTTAAATCTCCAATTTCTGCTTCAAATCACGATTTTATCCAATAAATATCTCCATCATCAATCGGAACTTCCTGGCGAATAATATCTATGAGTTTTCATTCATAGAAATTAAGCAGAATACAAATGTGTGAATAAGCTATTTTTTTTATCGCCAATACATATCATGTGAGATTCTTTCACAATTCCACATGTTGTCTTTCTACCAATTCCTCGATATGCATATAAATATCACGGATTTGACTCGCCCACTCAAAATTCTGTTTAGCTACTGCATCGTCTATTTGAGATAATAATACTTTTTCAATTGGTTTAGTATTTCACTTAAAAAACGAACTAAAAATCTGAAGATTATTCTTGTATTCCTCCTTTAACTCTGGTAATTCAGATTTATTTTTACATTTCTCGCACCATCCATCACATAATCAAAAATAGAAATCTGAACATATTTTTCATTCTTTGAACTGAGAATTTGGACAGGTGCGATACTTTAATATTGTACGTAAATATTGCATCAGTTTTTTTAATTCCTTTGTATTATGTTTTGGTCAAATGTATGTTGCTTTATCATTTTTCTTATTCCTTGTAGTCAAAACTTGAGGAAAATCTGAATCTGAAAACTTGATATAAGTGTAACCATTTCATCATTTAAGCATGCAATTGAAAAATGGTTTATGCTTTTTTATTAGATTATTCTCTAAATATAGAGACTCACTTTCATTTCCTACTACGAAGAAATCCACTTTTGATGCTTTAGCTACCATCTCTTGCTTCCAAAGTGAATTTGGAGTGAAATATTGACAAACACGTTTCTGGAGATTTTTAGCTTTTCAGATATACAAAATAGTCCCTTTCGAATCTTTGAAAAGGTAAACTCACGGCTGCTGTGGAATGTGAGAAATATCTATCTGCATATTTGAGAGAAAAATAAATTAAGAATCAGCTTTTCTAACTTTTTTAACTTCATTTAGTAGAGATTTTATCTTTCATCGGTTGAATCAAGCTATTATTCAAACGTAAATCATACAAATTCCAGCAAGCATAAACAGAAGTTGTCGCCTATTTTGATTTGTATAGAATAATGTTGAAATATTTTTTATCCAATAGAATATTCCACATAAAATTCAAACTATCAAAATGTTTTTAAAGAAAAACTTCCAATCAAAATTGAATGGATATCGTTTTCTAATGTAGATTAATCATCATATAAACTGAACAATCCAAGATAATGCAAGCACAGTAATTACCGCATGTAAATCAAGATTAAGCACGAATAAAACTAACACGTTACATGTAACATTAACTATCAAAGAAACTAATAAAATCTTAAATCTTTCTTTAATCTTTCAAAGCCCAGCTAACAAACTAAAGTTGAGCCAACTTAAACAATTAAAAACTAAACACGGTCATAAAATCTGAAGTAATTCTCAAGAGAATCTAAATTTTTCTCAATACAATAAAACAGCAATTTCTTGTCAAAATACCAAAAATATTCATCATACTATGATAGCCAAAAAAGCAAAATGTGTATACATAGTAGATTCAAGTAACTTAAATTTTTCTTTTTCTTGTCTTGTGGAAAGTTCTGTAGCTATAGGAAACAAAAGATTTAACAATGGTCATATAATTGCAAGAAATACATTTAATAATGATATCATATTTGTAAAATATCATGAAGATTCCGCCCCCAACTTATTTACAACTAATTGCTGATCCACATTTCAAAGTAATGTTCCCACATTATAAGTAAGAAACACCCAAAATGCATATTTAAATTGCGTAGAAATCAAATTTTTATCAAGTTTATCTCTTTCTAATTGTAATAAATGGTTATACTTCCTAAAAATCTGTATCAATCAAATCGATATTCCTACCGCTACTCAAAATATCCAAGATAGTGCAAACAAAGATACATTAAAGCTAGCAAAGACTCGGAATAAAATTCAAAAAATTAAAACCGAAGCCTGATTACAAAATTGCATTAATCAAGAACTAAAAGTATCCTGAAATGCCACAAAAATTGAATTACAAACTTGAACTAGATTATATCATAAGAAATATAATGACATAACCTTTATTACGTTAGTAGCAGCGATTTCATGGAAATGATGTATGGCCAGCCATTCAGCATTAAAAAACAACAAACAAAAAATTATTATTCATGTTATCATCTGCATAAAAAATGATAGTCAGATTGTATTTTTTATCTGTCATTTCTTACCTCCTAACCAATATTTTGGTAAAAAATATTGCATAGATTCAGTTAATCCAAGATCATTATAACTATACAATAATGTTATTAAACTTAAGACTCAATAAAAAATTCATACATCAGTCACAGACAAAGTATTTGATGCCAGCAATCTAATCAAATATCCGAGTGGTGCTGTAAATATTACAAAAAGATAAGCTCGAAATCATCTACTTAATAGCTTATGAGAAAGTGTTTCTTCTTGTAATGTGTTTTGTTGCATAGGTTACAAATTCTACAATTATTTAATTTTAAATTTATTTAATTCTCCAGAGATTACTCAATTAACTTTATCACTAATCATTTTATTAAGTTCATCCACTGAATGATTGTAATATCATTTTACTGTTTCCTTAGCTCAAGACAATCAATCTTTAGCTTTATCCACATATTCCTCAAGAGTGTCTTCATAATATTTGTTTGCATATCATTTCACATCTTTTCGTGTTCAAGATAAACTATCTGGGATAATACTTCCCGTTTTTATTTGAGGAATATTTCATGTTCAAATTAAGTCCATTAAGTCTTCTCTTGCATTTGGATTATCTACATCCATGAAATTATGTGATTTATCACATCAAGTAAGGCAAAATATGGGAATAAATAACACTATAACTATTAGCTTCTTCATATTGTTTACTAATAAATAAATCAAACTATGAAATATTATATTATAATGCCAATTAAAAACAAGATAAACCCAGATATAAAAAAGTCTGATTTTTTTTGATTTTTTTTGAGTTTTGGTGTATAATAAGTTGATATTATTTTTAAATTAGTAATATGTAGTCAAATGAGCAATCCTAACACATTAGATTATTCTAGTTTAAACACCAGTTTAAAACCAAAAAATTGAAACATGTGAGAAATTAGGAGAAACACAATTGAGGCGATTGGAAAACTTTTTTTGGAATCAAATGGCTTAAAAGTAGACGACAATATGAATAAACGTAAAGTAGATTGAAGAAACGATAGATTAAATCAATTTGCAAACAATATCAGAGAAGCTTCTGACTGAATGAAGAGCAACTTTATATTAACTATAAACTATCTATTGGATCACAAATTACTAAAAACTGAAAAAATAAAATCATTACATCTAACTGAGCTAGGAAAGGATTTAAATAGTGAAGATTCTGAATCAAATGTAGGAGATAAGAGATTGCAAAAAATATTAGATGAATTAACTAAAGATATGCCTGAGTCTGCTAAGCTTGCACTTGATAAGCACGTGAATATGGAGTTATTAAATCTGAATACGAAAGGTAAAAATGCTGAAGAATTAGAATGAAAAGTTAATGAACTAGAACAAGAAAATAAAGCTTTACAAGCTGATTTAGATGCTGTGAACGCTGGATTTGAGGTGATGGAAAGGGACTCAAGAAGTCGCTGGTCTCTTAGAAATACTGAAAGGGTTGCTAATGCTATTCATAAACTGAATGAAAACAAGAATAGATTAAGCCAAGAAGAAATAACTCGTAGAGTTTTGCGGCAAGCTGATAAATTCGTGTTCCGATGAGATACAAAAACTAGAAGAGTTTTTAAACATTTTAATAGAATGGATGTAAATAAACAATACAATAAAGTTAGTGATAAAATGGATAAGAAGCTCAAGTCTGCAAAAGGCAAGGAATTACTCACTATTAGACGTATACAGATTGAAGTAAATAAAGCGCATAATAATTATATAAATGAAATTAGAAAGGAGACAAAACGTTCAAATGTAAGGAAGGTGAACTTTGCTATGGCAAACGCTGCATAAAAAATTTTATTTAGATAAAATAAATAATGAATACGCTAAAAGAATTAGTTAATAAAGTTTATAATGACTTACAACAAAGCGATTGGATTAATGAATATCCCGAACTTATGGAAAGATATGTAGTCTCAACTTCCATTGAAGATATTGCTTTGGATATTATACCAGATTTCGTTGAAAAATCTAAATTGAAAGAATTTGTAGATGAAAGTGAAAAAAATTATAGAGAAGAAACTTTTAAGAAATATATTAATAATTATTCTGAATTTTTGGATAAGGTAGAACAAGAATTCTATAATAGTTTAATTATGTGATTAACTGAAGAATAATTAAAAAATTATAACATAGAAAATACTAACGAATATCGTTAGTATTTCCTATTTCAAATTATTCTACTATATATATTTTACTTATTTTTTAATGTTTTTTGATCTCTTCGAACAGAAATATTATTATTAAAGACGATTCATTTATTAAGAAAATCTAATAACAAATTCTTATTATTGAAAACAGTAGGCATTCTTCATTTAAAATGATCTTCTGTTAGAATATATGTATCCCAACTATTATCATTAAAATATATTCATGGTTTAGACAATCAGAATCTCTTTCAATAATAAAAGAATGGTTCCTTATTTCATTTTCCAATGCAATTATTATTTTCCTCTAAAAGATATCACAGAAAACTTGATAAATATATTCACTCTTTCAAAGGCATTTCAAGTTTGAAGAATTTTTCAATTTTTTCTGATTGATCTGGGTGCATTTTTATGGCAGGACTTCATCAAGAAATTCATAAAAGTTTAATCTTTCTATTCTCTCATTCTCAAGATACCTCAGCCGGAAATTCTCTACCATATGCCTTAATTCTATATCTCGATGGATTATTTGGGTCCTGTATTGCATCTAATTTTCTTCTTCATCATCTATTAGTTAATTCTGTTTCAGTATCTTGTAACTCTTGCATACATGCCACAACTTCTGACTTTATTGGAGACTGTGTTACATCTTCAGATGTTTGTATTCTAGCCTCCCAACAATTTAATTTATTTAAATATGCCGCTAAAGCTTTTTTTCATCATTCATTATCAAGTTCTGGCATATGTCTACTCATTGGATTATCCGCATCTATTCAGTATCATCATATAAATCATAATGCTCATGTAGCGGTTAAGGCTGAGAGTCACACTTTAGCACTTTTAGATCGAATTCATGCTATTATTGATAAAATAGCAGCGCCTCAAATACAACTAATTCTTCATCATTTTCCAGTTCAATCCAATGCCCTTTCTTTCTTACAATTAGTTGTAACATCTAGATCTCATTTTCGTGATCATCACAAACCAAACGGGTCATTAGTACTACACATTCATGAGTAGTTCTTTTTTAAAAATGCAATAATTATAGCAGTGTTAATCATGTGATCATAAGTTTTAAATTTAACATCCAATCACTCAATTTCTCTCGAATTCTTATTAATTTTAATCCTTTCTCAATAGGCTTCTATTTCGGATGTTCCATCATGATATTGCAAGTTCATATCATACTTTCCTCATTCTATACCTTTTTCATTTACAATTGCTCATTTACAATAATTCATAGCATCATCAAAACTTAGTTTTTTCTCTTTACTCCAGTCAAACATAT
>Ga0310690_10006370_pt1 | contig 15529 bp, 10 predicted proteins | sample AusTroGonzalo_MG_2_FD_207661 | JGI IMG/M metagenome (GOLD analysis project Ga0310690, IMG submission 207661) | Bovine rumen microbial communities from tropical cattle in Woodstock, Queensland, Australia - Gonzalo_04 (v2) (version 2) | ecosystem: Host-associated > Mammals > Digestive system >... | reverse complement strand
TCTTATAAAACCCTAAACTTCTAAACTCCTAAACTTTAGCCCCACCGGATTGGCGGGGCTATGCTCTTATACGCTTTATACTCATTTATCGCCAGGGGTTGTCATAGCCTACAGGGCCGTTCTCGAGCTTCTGACATACAATCTCGATATCCTCGTAGTGCTGCTGACCGTCTTCCCACTTCTCTACGTAGTTGATGCAGTAGCAGTTGGTGCCTTTCAGCTCCTTCATGGCTGCGCCGTCAACGGTGTTGATGAATTTCACAGAAAAATCCTTCGGCATGGTGGGATCGAGCATCCAAGCCAGGAGCTGATTGTTACCATCATTCATCGCCTTCACACGGATGTTTACCTTACCACCGCGGGGGATGCCAGCGATTTGTCCTTCACGATCGGTAGCCTGATTGAACTTGTAGTCTACCAACATCACTTCACGAGCCTCGAAATCCTTAACCTCAAGTACTACTGGTGTTACATTCTCTGCCATAATTTATTTCCTTTCTATTTTTTAAATTGTTAATACTTATTTTCTTAATCACGTTGCAAAGTTAAGATGTTTTCGGGCAGGAAACAACTTTTTAGCCTGATTTCTATGAAATAGCATGCGACACGAGCCTCATGTTGCGACAAAGTGGGAGAGAAGCCTTAATAGCTGTCGCAAAAGGCATGAAAAAAGCCAGTAAACGGGGCGAATACTGGCTCTATCATATATAAGGTGTAGTTTCTAATCGAGTATCTCCTGGATGTGGTAGAGTGGACGATGCTTCACCTCGTTGAATATCTTGCCAATGTAGATGCCCGTGATACCAATACAGAGGATGACGAAGCCGCCTACGAGCCAGATGGAAAGGATCATGGACGACCAACCAGGAACAGCTGTGCCCAGGATGATGGCTCGCACCACGTAGATGGCGATGCAGAAGGTGATGATCAAGAACAGCACGCCCAGATAAGTAATGGCATACATAGGCTTCACGCTGAAGGCGGTGATGCCGTTGAGGGCCAGGTTGAGCATCTTCTTCAGGGTATACTTTGAGGTGCCTGCATAGCGCTCGCTGATCACGTCGTCGACAGTGGTAGATTTCAGGCCTATCTGCGGAATGAGTCCACGCAGGTAGAGGTTCGACTCCTTATACTCGGCCAGCATATCGAGGGCGCGCTTGCTCATCAAGCGGAAGTCGGCATGATTGTACACACTCTCTACGCCCATGGAGTTCTGGAGCTTGTAGAAGGCCATAGCCGACATGCGCTTCATAAAAGGATCGGCCTGTCGAGAAACCTTAACGCCATAAACGATATCGTTGCCCTCCTGGAAATTCTTCACCATCTGGGGGATGCACTCAATATCGTCCTGAAGGTCGGCATCGATAGTGATGATGGCATCGGCCCAGTTGCGGGCTGTCATCATACCAGCGAAGATGGCATTCTGATGGCCTACGTTGCGCGAGAGGTTGATGCCTCGTACGAACTTGTTCTCACTATGCAGCTGGGAGATCATCTGCCAGGTGCGATCGCGGCTGCCGTCGTTGACGAAAACCATCATACTGTCGCTGGAGATGAGTCCCTCGGCTATCATGCGCTCGAAGAGGGTTGTGAGGCGTTCTACAGAGTGACGTAACACCTCTTCCTCGTTATAACAGGGCGAAACGGTTGCAAGCTTTATCATTTGGTAATGGGGTTTTTGACGAATTCGATGAAGGTGCCGAAAGTGTCGCGTTGCTTCAGCATCTTAATGAGGTTATCGAGGCGCTGTACCATCTCCTGCCCACTGTGGTTCTTGATGATAAAGGGCATCTTGAACTCTGGGTGCTCCTTCAGATCGTAGAATTCCCAGGGGTGGAAGTAGGTTACAAAATAGCCATCGCGTTTCAGTGTTCTACGTACGAGCCAGTGGTAGAGAGCCTCAGGCAGATTATGCAGGGCGAGCCAGAATAGCGGGAAACGGATCCAAGGGCTGACGGAAGCTGGAATCTGCATGACGCTGCCCTTCATAAACCAGGTGCGAGGATCGGTGAGATGCATATAGCGGCCTGGGATGAAGGCAGGATTGAGCGAGGAGTTGTACTTATAGCCTACACGAGCAATCTCTTTATCGCTGACAGGGAACATGCGTGGCTGGCGATAACCAAACACTTTACGATCACAAACACGCTCTACAATCTCCTTAGAGCGCTCGAAATCGGTCTCCTTAGGTTGCCAGTGGTCTACACCATGGCAAGCCACCTCGTGGCCTTCATTCATGATGCGCTGCATGACCTCTGGGGCATGCTCAGCAAAGTTGCCCGTGCAGAAGAACGTAGCTTTTACATTGTTCTGCTTCAGCACGTCAAGAATACGGTTGGTACCCTCGATGGATACCTTCATACCCTCTTCCAGCGAGAAATCAACCCCATGTTCACGGGGCACATCAAACTCCTCAGTATCGAAACTCAATAATATCATAATTGTACAATTTCGGGTGCAAAAGTACGAATAATCGAGCGAAATGCCAAATAAATAACCAAAAAAACACGGGCCGCCATCCCGACGACCCGTGCTGAACACAGAAATTTACTAACCTAATTAATTCCTATATGCGGGGTTCTGATATGCGGCTTTCTCTTCGTCGGTCATCTCCATACCGTCGAGCTGTCCCTGTGGGATAGGACGGATGTAGTAACCATCGGGGATATCGCGCTTCACCTCCTCGAGATCCTTATCGGTGTAACCGCTACCAGCAATGTGGTAAACGCTTGCACGCTTCTTCCAAGTCTGGGTACGTACGAGGTCGAACCAACGGTATCCCTCGCCCCAGAACTCACGGCTACGCTCGTCGAGGATGAAGTCGATAGTAATAGTAGCAGGTGTAGCAGCTACCATCTCTGCGCTGTGATCGGCTGAGAAAGGAGCACGAGCATTTACGCAGTAGGTCTGCTTACCGGCACGGGCACGAAGCACGTTCACGAGTTTCTTGGCATCTTCGTTCTTACCCAGCTTAACAGCTGCCTCGGCACCGATGAGGTAGAACTCAGAGAACTTGGCGATGTTCCAAGGACGGGGGCTACCACCGTTAACCTTTGAACCCAGACCACCTTCGTTATCAGTACGATAGATACCGAGTTTCCAGTTGATGGGGTACTTCTTACGGCTGATGTGGTTAACAGCTACTACGAAGTCAGGACGTCCGGCCATCTCACCGAAACCGAGCTTACCATCGGCACCTGTGTAGTTAATTTTGCTGTCGTCGGCCTCAGGAACCCAGCTGAAATAAACTTCGCCCTGGTTAACGTGCAGACCGTTGGCACCAACTACATAAGCAGAGGTGTTACCAGCCTTATGCCAGTTGCAGAAATAGCTCAGAGTGAACGTAGCATCGTAACGAGAGTCGATAGCCTTAACATCGTCTTCCCAAACACCACCCTTGATGAAAGCGTCAGCAACAGGAGCCATACGGGTCCAAGGACGTCCGAGACCCTGAACTGCCTCACGCTGAACGGGGTTGATATTGTTACCATTAGGATCCTTGGCAATCATCTCAGTGTAATTCCAGGTCTCCATCCAGTAAGCGAAGTTCTCAGGAGAACCACCGTTACCCCAACCGTAACCTGCACCACCGTTACCATACTTCTCATCCTCATCGTGATCAGCATAGAGCATGATCTCTGAGTTACGATCGTTGGTAGCAACGTTCACATCGTAGAATGTGGGCTGCAGAGCGTATGGGCCAGGATTATTGATGGCCTGATTAGCTACGTCGTAAGCCTTCTGGAAATAGCTCTGAGCCTGACTGGCGTCGCGGCTGCACTCAGGATAGGTGGGAATGTTGTTGGGGTTCTCCAACCACCAAGCGTATGTAAGATATGCCTTAGAAAGATACAGACGGGCCAGGTTCTTGGTAGCTGTACCAGTGAGACGGGGATTCTCAGGCAGATCGGCAACAGCCTTCTCGAGATCGCTGAAGATAGCGGCATAAACCTCAGGAACAGTGTTACGTACAGAGGTACGAACAGTAGAGGTGTTGAACTTCAGTTCGCCAGCACCCAGATCCAGGGGTACACCACCGTAGGTCTGCACGAGGATGAAGTAGTCGAAAGCACGGAAAAAGTAAGCCTCAGCCAGCAGAGCGGGATCCATACCAGCGGCCTCGCCATTCTCAATAACACCGCTACAGGTGTTGATGTTAGCAAACAAAGTGCCCCAGGCACCACCAGCAACGGTGCTGGTAGGAGTTACAGAACCTACGCCAGAGAGGTCGGCATCCTTGAAGTTACCATCGGCACTTTGTGCGTATGTATACTCATCGGTACCAGTCTCCAGGGTATTCAGATAGTAACCATTGCCATAGAAATAGCGCAGGTGAGCGTAAAGTGAGGTCAGACCTCCCTCGATACCCGCCTTCGTGGTGAAGAATGTCGGGTCGAACTGGCTGCGAGGCTGCTCGTCGAGCACGTCGTTGCAGGATGTCATGGTCGTAGACAGACCACAGCATACAAGACCCGCAGCAAGAATATATTTGATACTTTTAGTTTTCATAACTCTTAATTCTTTAATGATTCGTTAGAATGTTACGTTAAGACCGAAGATGAAGTTGCGGGTAGAAGGCGTGTTGTAACCGATGATAGGCATTCTGTGACTACCAAAGGAATAACCTACAGCTGTATTCTCGTTCGACCAAGAGTTGGTCTCAGGATCAAGTCCGCACTCGTCGTTGTACGGAGAGAAGAGTACGAATGGATTCTGTACTGAAGCATAGAGACGCAGACGGCTGATGCCAAAGTCCTTAATAGCCTTCAAGTTGTCGAAGTTGTAACCAAGTGTGATGGTACGAATCTTCAGGTAGCTGGCGCTGAAGTAACCAAGGGTAGAACCATACTTGGGGTTATCACCGCTCTGGATACCACCAGGTTTCGGATACTTAGCATCAGTATTGTTCTCTGTCCAGTAGTCAACATCGAGGTTGTTACGACGACCAGTCAACATGTTCAGGTAACCATTAGAAGAGTGGATGGCAGAAATCAACTTACCACCAATCTGGAAGGCACCAATCAAGGTCAGGTCGAAGCCCTTATAGCCAACAGTTGTGTTGAAACCACCAATGAGGTCGGGCTCCATGCTCATGATCTGACGATCAGAAGAGTCAATCTGACGGGTAGGCAGACCGTTAGCATCGTAGTCGCCAGTATACTTCACCTTAATCATACCAGCGTTACCACCGGGCTCGAGGATGTTCATAGCAGCCTCTTCACCCTGCTGCCACAGACCGATCTTCTCCCAGTCGTAGATTACATCGATAGGATAGCCAACGAACCAGAGGTTGCCCTCATCGCGCTTCTCACCTGATGCCAACTCAGTCAGTTCGTTACGGTTCTGATAGAGGTTGATACCAGCCTCCCAGTTCCATCCCTTATAATTATCAAGGATGATGCCGTTCAGAGTGAACTCCCAACCCTTGTTCTGAGTCTTACCGATGTTACCTGTAAAGCCACTTACACCAGAGGTGTCAGGCAGTTTCACGTTGAGCAGAATGTCGTTGGTCTTCTGGATGTAGTACTCGAATGTACCAGAGAGACGACCATTGAAGAGTGAGAAGTCGAGACCGAAGTTCCAGGTCTTAGAGTACTCCCATCCCAGCTCGGGGTTCGGCAGTGAGTTTACATAGTAACCAGCCTTATAGTTGGTACCATCGCCGAAGTTGTAGTTACGGATACCCAGTCCACCGAGGGTAGAGTAGGGGTTGATAGCCTGGTTAGAGGTTTCACCATAACCTACGCGCAGCTTCAGGTTGTCGAGCCAGGTGGCCTTCTCCATGAACTCCTCACGGGCGATGTTCCAACCAGCGCTTACAGCGGGATATGTATGCCACTGGTGGCCCTTAGCCAGACGTGAAGAAGCGTCTGAACGAACGGCAACAGAGAGCATATACTTATTATCATAAGAGTACATCACACGACCCATCCAAGAAATCAAACCGCTCTGGTTGTAACCATAACCAGTGAGGTTGGCCTGACCAGTAGCCTTGTCGAGTGCATAGTACTGGAAGTAGTCAGCAGGAATCTCCTGTGCAGAAGCGCCAGTCTGCTCGTATGTAGACTGCTCGGCAGAGTACATGGCAACAGCGTTGATGTTGTGCTTGCCAAATGCGTGGTCGTAGGTAAGCAGGTTCTCAATAGCCCAGTTACGGGTCTGATTCTCATATACAGAACCACTGTTAACGGCGTTAGCATCCTTATTGTTGACACCAGTACCAGTGAAACCACCCTGCTTAGAAGAACGGAAGTTCAAACCGATATTGATGCGATAGCTCAGACCCTCTACCCAAGGACACTTCACCTCACCGAAGATGGTGTTGTAGGTTCCGAGACCCTTGTTCTCGCTCAACCAGATCTCCTCGTCGCGCTCAACGCTCTTTCTGGTAATCACTACCTGATCATCAGCGGGCAGAGAGTTGTAACGCTTCAGATTGCCATTCTCATCATAAGGACTTGACAGAGGTGAAGAACACAGTACAGCGTACATATTGTTCACACCCTTGGTCTTGCGATAGCTGGTATTGGTGCTCAAGCCGAAGCGGAACCACTTGCCAACCATCTGGTCGAAGTTACCACGGATAGAAACACGGTCGTAACCCTCGGTAGGAACAACTGACTCATCGTGATAGTAACCAGCGCCGAAGCTGTAGCTACCACCATTGGTACCACCAGCAACGCTTACATCGTGGTTGTGGCTGATACCTGTCTTATAGTACAGATCCTGCCAGTCGGTATTGGTATTCTCGTTCTCATCGAGTGAGTTCTGGTACAGACCAGCATACTGACGCATCTTGTTGAAGGTAGGACCATCCATCATAGGATACTTCTTGAATACCTTCTTAAATGATACATATCCATTATAGGTAACCTTGGCGGGAGCGCCCTGAGAACCCTTAACGGTTGTGATGATGATAACACCGTTGGCACCACGAGAACCGTAGATGGCGGTAGCAGAAGCATCCTTCAGGATATCCATCGACTTGATGTCGGAAGGATTGATATCAGAAAGTTGTCCCATGAAGGGGATACCATCGAGCACGATCAGCGGGTCGTTACTTGCAGTCAGAGAGCGCTGACCACGGATACGGATCTGCATCTCAGCACCTGGCTTAGAAGAAGTCTGTGTCATGAGCACACCAGCCACACGACCCTGCAACTGCTGGGCGGCGTTGGTAGCTGCGATCTGGTTCAGCTTCTCACCACCGATGTTGGCTACAGAACCGGTAACGGCCTCACGGCGCTGGGTACCGTAACCGATAACCACCACCTCATTCACTACGTGACCGTCTTCTTTAAGGTTCACGCGTACGTTATCGCCAGCCTTGATCTCCTGACTTACGTAGCCTACATAAGAGATGACGAGCGTAGCGCCCGGCTTTACGTTAAGAGAGAAGTTACCTTCGAAGTCGGTAACTGTACCATTGTTGGTACCCTTCTCCATGACCGTGGCACCAATCAGCGGACCCTGAGAGTCGGAAACCTGACCAGTAGCCTGCTTCGTTTGCTGAACGGAAGCTACTGATTCGGTAGCTGCCGAAGCCTGCTGTGCAGAGATCATGCCCAAGAAGCATAATCCTACGAACAAGGCTGTTTTCTTTGCTTTGAAACTCATACGTTTGGTTTTGTTAGTTAATAAATAATTAAAATTAATAAAAAAATCTGCCGCAAAGGTAGGCAGATTTCTTTTTAGGGGCTTTAACGTATGTTTCGTTTCATTTCATATTTGTTTCAACCTTGTTTTTTTAGCACTTTTTGCTCTACATACTCGGTAGGAGAGACGCCAAACTGCTTGCGGAACACGGTCGAGAAATGGGCCAGATTGCTGAATCCAACGGTGTATGCAACCTGCGTTACATTGATCTTTTGCTCCTCCAAAAGACGTACGGCTTGTTCCAAACGGATGTTTCGGATGAACTCGCTGACAGGCAGACCTGTCATCTCTTTCATCTTACGATGCAGTTGGGCACGACTGATGCCAACCTCCTTCGTCAGCATCTCTACATTGAAGTCGCTATCGTCCAAATGCTCGTTCACCACCTTCATGATGCGTTCCATCAGTGCTTCGTCGTTGCCCTTAACCAGCTTCTCTTCCACCTTGTCCTTCTGTTGCTGAACACCAGAGAACTTGCCTTTCAGGCGGAGGTTCTTGCTGATAAGGTTATTGATAATCACGTGCAACTCATCCATATCGAAGGGTTTGGCCAAGAAAGCATCGGCACCTTTCTCCAGTCCTTCGAGACGGTTGGCCACATCCGATTTCGAAGTCAACATCACCACAGGGATGTGACCGATGTTCATATTGGTTTTGATCATGCGCAGCAAAGTAAAGCCATCCATCTCGGGCATCATCACATCGCTGATCACGAGGTCGTATTGCTTCTCGGCATCCGGACTTAACAGTTCACGAAGGGCTTCACGGGCACTGGTAACAGCAGTAATATGGTAATAAGCGCCTAATTCCTGAGAGATGTAGATGCCTATTTCCGCATCATCGTCGACTACCAACACACGATAGCTGGACTGTGATTTGGGGCGTGGTGTCTTCTCTTTATCCTCGGGCAGGAGCATCTCCTCAGCCGAGAGATGACTATTGCCTAAAGGCAGACGTACAGTGAAGATGCTACCCTGGCTATCGTCGCGGTTGGCTGCCTCGATGGTGCCGTGATGCATCTCGACCATCATCTTACACAAGTTCAGACCGATGCCCGTACCCTCGATATGGAGTGAGCGGGAGCTGCTGCCCTGATAAAAACGGTCGAATATCTTATGCACATCGCCGCGGATACCCATACCATTGTCGATGACCTGCAATTCTGCTGTCTGGTCGGGACCTTCGCCTACGCGCACTTCTATCTCACCACCATCGTAGGTGTATTTGAAGGCGTTGGAGAGCAGGTTGTCAACCACCTTATCAAGTGAGGTGCGATCGAGCCATACTTTCAGTTGATCTACCTCTGGCTTATAATGGAAGCCCATGTTGCGCTCCTTGGCCGTATACTCATACGATTTCAGAATGTTACCCACATATTGCACCATATCAGTCTCCTGACACTGAAGCTTCATCTGCTGCTTGTCAATCTTACGGATGTCGAGAATTTGATTGACGAGGTTCTGCACACGACGGGCATTATGCTCGATGGTCTTCAGCTCTGATTTCACATCACCATCGAGATCACGCTTTAAAAGTTTGTTAAGCGGACTCATAATCAGTGTCAGTGGCGAACGGATGTCATGGGTAGCATTGATGAGGAACTTCATTTTCTCCTCGTCGAGCTCCTGTTTACGACGACGCAGGTATATCCACAACAGAACACCAAAGATGGACAGAGCTCCTAATATATATATAAGGTACGCCCACGAGGACTTGTACCATGGTGCACGTACGATGACATGGTAGACCTGAGCGTCGGTATAGGTTCCACTATCATAGGCTCTTACCTCAATGGTGTACGAGCCTGGTTGCAGATGGGTGAAGGGAATGCGGTTACGACCAGCCAACGTTTTGGTCCACTCCTTCGAGCCGTTAATGCGGTACTCATAGAATACATTCTCGGCATTGGAGTAGTTCAACAGCGAGAACTCCATGGTGAAGGTGTTATCCAGATAGGAGAGTTCTATACGATTGCTCTCCTCTAGGGGTTGTGTAATAACGGGCTGATCATCGGAGAGCGTACTGCAGTTTACGGAGTTACTGCCAATATAGAGGCCTGTGAGATGGATCTCGCCAGGCTGATGCTTACTGTTCCTGATAACCACTGGCTCAAAGGATGTGATACCATCGCTGATACCGAACCATATACGGTCGTCGGGTGTGCGCATAGCCACACCAAGGGCATACTCTCGTGTGACGAGTCCGTTGCCGTATACATAGCCTACAAAGTGCTTCTTCTTTCGCAGATATTGCCAGATACCCATCGTGGTACTACACCAGATATCACCCGAATTATCCTCAACGATGCCACACACCATTCTGTTGCTTAAAACATCAGCGCCAGGCATGGGGATGGCTTCACCTTTCTGTCTGTCATAGACATAAATGCCATAATTCGTGCCGAAAAGGAACTGATGGTCGCTGGTTTCGCAAATGGTGTTAACATTGTTATAGTCGAGAATCACCTCCCACCCATAAGGATGGAAATGATCGTTCTGCGGATCGTAGCAGTTCACGCCCGAAGATGTACAAATCCAGAGTTTGCCTTTGCTGTCAATCATCAGTCCTGTAATCCAGTCATTATGTAGTCTGCCACGCTTGGAGTCCTCATCGTGCATACTGAATTTCCTTACTGAGCCAGTTGTGGTGTTATACACCCACAATCCCTCGGAAAAGACGGAGAAGTAAATATTCCCCATTCCATCGTCGACAATGGCATTGACGAAGCCGTTATTGAAACTGACCTTCTGCTTGGCAACACCTGTTACGGGGTTATATTCAAAGAGTCCGCTATTTGTTCCTACCCAATAACCACCTCGTTTGTCACGATAGAGAATATAGGAACCCTGTGGTGAGGTTGGGTGTGCCACCAGTCGTCCTTCGGCATCAAGTCCGAAGATACCGTTATTCTGTACGGCACACCAGGTAATACCGTTATCGCCAGCACAGATGGAGGTAAGCGAACCACCAGTGTTAACATGCTGATCGGCCAGTTTCCAACTTCTGAACTGTGGTTTGCGCTGTGGCAGCATCAGCAGACCGCGTTTCTGGCATCCTACCCATAGGTTATCCTGATTGTCTTCGAACAAAGCCCATACGGTAGAGGTGTTCAGGTCGAAAGATGCGCTCTGATACTCATAGCGTTGCATACGGTGCTCTCCCTTTGAAATCCAGCAGAGACCATTGCCCATGGTGCCGATAAACAGGTTTCCGTGGCGATCGAGCATGGCGGTACGAAGCAGGAGATCCTTACCCGACAGATCTCCGAAATCGATAAAATCGTCATACATCTTCCCATCACGATAATAAAGGATGCCATGAATGCCAATCATCATCACACCACCCTCGTAGCTTAAGAAACCAGTGATAGTGCCGTAGGGCGAGAGAAACTCCTCAAGTTTGCCGTCTGGCTTGCGATGGATGATAGTACTACCATGACCCGATTTCCAAAAATGGCCCTTTCCATCGACGAATATGTAGCTGAAGAAATTGTTATCGGCAGTAGCATATCCCTGAAGCAGATGGGTTTGCTTGGTGGCTATGTCAAGACGGAAGAGTCCATATCCGGCCGTTCCTATCATCAGATGGTCTTCATCCTCCTGGAGGATATAGTTGATTCTTGGAATATCCTTCGCGCCATTCATTTTGATATGGACGAACAAATCGTTGGCATCATCATAAAGGTCGAGCCCTTTTTGGGTTCCTACCCATAGGTTTCCCTTTGAGTCATTAAAGAGGAAGGTGATGAGGTTGCTGCTGATGCTTGTGGGATTGTTCTTGTCGTAGAGATAGTTGGTAAAACGGTAGCCATCGTATTTGTTTAGACCATACTCGGTGCCTATCCAAATGTAGCCAGCCTTATCCTGACAGATATTCATAATCTGGTTGCTCGACAACTGGTCAGAGTTGTAGAAATGCTGGGTCTGTCCTATGGCAGTAAGCCATGATAGCATCCAGATAGTTATTAATAGTAGTTTCCTCATTGTCTTGGTTATATTGTTAGTTATAAATAGAAAATACTTTCTGGTCCCATGTTCAGCAGCAGGTCGAGTATGGACAAATTTGGCAGGAAACCATGTTTTTGTTGGTATACCTGATAGTACTTTTTGGGTTCGAATCTATCCTCCTGTTCGCTGGGAGGTTGCATAAAAGATTCTGTATAACCCACATGGGGTTGAATATCTATCAGCTCGCATACCTTCTGTCGGATGGCCTCGTTGAAATCGAGCAGATAGTCCCAGCGCTGCTCGAAGAAAGGCCGCAGGTCGTCCTCGTAATAGTCAAAGAACGGCGACTTGCCATAGGCACTCTGAATAGCATTCCAGTGCAAATGTCGCCAGTTGCCATGGTCGCTGATGCGGAGGTCCTTTATCAGCATGGTGTCACCATGTTTTACTGGCACCGTGAGTGCCTGGACACCATTGGCGGCTGAAATGAGACAACGATTCCGGAAGGTCTGCTTCTGGAAATTCTCCCACCGCTCTATCTTTACATTCTCAGCCCGATGCAGTTGTTGATACCACTGCACAGGACCGAAATAGGTTGTACTCAGCAGAATAGTCTCCACTCTTATTTGATATGGTCTACAATACGTCCGATACGGCTCCATCGTACGCCACTCAAACCATGACGGTCAGGGTCACTGCTCCACCAGATGAAGATGGGCTTACCTACGATATGATCCTCTGGTACGAAACCCCAATAGCGCGAGTCGGCTGAGTTATGGCGGTTGTCGCCCATCATCCAGTAGTAGTCCATCTTAAAGGTATACTCCTTGGCCTCTTTGCCGTTGATGAGAATCTTACCGTCTTGTATCTGGAGGTCGTTGCCTTCATATACCTTGATGGGACGCTCATAGATGGCAATATTATCAAGTGTGAGTGCGATGGATTCGCCCTTTTTCGGAATCCAAACTGGTCCGTAGTTATCGCGGGTCCAATGCTTGTTGCCGTTAAGGGGATAGATTTCCAGGTCGTTGGCCTCAGTATTCAACTTGACACTCTCCACAATGTCGGGATGGCTCTTCAGAACCTTCACGGCATGGTTTGTCAATGGCATATAACCTGCCGTATTCAGGCTGGTCAGGTCTTCCATCGAGATTCCCAGTTCCTCCATCATTTCCTCAGGGATGGCCTGTCTCAACTTTACATAATAGGTATATTGTACGTTTTCTGGCTCCTTATTGGCTTTGCCGTCTAGATAAACAATGTGGTCCTTAATTTGGAGTGTTTGTCCGGGCAGACCAACACAACGCTTTACATAATTCTCTCTACGATCAGTAGGACGGGTGATGATTTCACCGTACTCTCCCAGGTTACGGCGCAGCTCTTCACGACCAGCGGCATAGATGGCGTCGAAATACTTCACACGCATATCGGCTGTCAGCGAATCAGGATCAGGACGATTGGGATAAAGCTGATAACCAATGCCATAGCACATCTGATAGTAGTCGTATGCCTGATACTGAGGGGCAGCACAAAGTGTATCGCCAGCAGGGAAGTTGAACACCACGATATCGTTCAGCTCCACCTTGCCCAAACCCTTTACACGACGATAGTCCCAGTGGGGCCACTCGATATAACTCTTGCACTCTACTACAGGCAAGGTATGCTGAGTCAGCGGCATCGTCATCGGTGTCTGTGGGATGCGGGGGCCATAGCTTACCTTTGATACAAACAGATAGTCGCCCGTCAAGAGTGATTTTTCGAGTGAACTCGATGGAATGACGTAGTTCTGGAAGAAGAACTGGTTGATGAAGTAAACGGCCACCAAGGCGAACACCAAGGCGTCGATCCACGACATGACAAACTTAACGGGCTTCTCTGCCTCTTTCCACCACTGCCACTTGATCTTCTTGGTGATATATACATCGAAAATGAAAGGCACTACGAGCAGTCCCCACCAACTCTTAACCCAATAAAGGAAGAGCAGATAGAGCACCAGCACAACGATGAACTTCGCCCACTGCACCTTCGGATTGAATTCTTTCTTCTTTACCATTTTTATAAAATTACATTCACATCGGTTTGACGCAACGATATTCAAGGAAGTTGCATCTTTTCCAGACTTTAACCTATGTTTTAGAACTTAAACATATCGCTGATTGTCAGCAGGCCCTGATGATCCTTTGTGTACTCAGCAGCCAGCACAGCACCAAGGGCAAAGCCCTTACGACTGTGGGCATCGTGAGTGATGGTGATCAGATCGGCATCGCTGTCATAACGAACAGTATGGATACCAGGCACCTCACCACGACGGATATGGTCCACACGCAGGAACTTCTTGTCGGTAGTATCTTCCTTCCAAGCCTCCTTGCGGTCGATATTCTCTACAATCTCCTCAGCCAGGGTAATGGCAGTACCACTAGGATGGTCGAGCTTATGTACATGATGGGTTTCCTCCATCTCTACGTCGTACTGAGGGAACTGGTTCATAATTTTGGCCAAATATCGGTTTACGGCAGAGAAGATGGCCACACCGATGGAGAAGTTCGATGCCCAGAAAAGTGTCTTACCCTCTGCACAGGCCTTGCGCACCTCGTCGCCATGCTCTGTCATCCATCCGGTTGATCCGCTAACCACCTTCACACCAGCCTTCCAAGCCTTCAGATAATTGCCATAGGCAGCCTGGGGGGCTGTAAACTCGATAGCGACATCGGCCGAAGCAAAAGCAGGAGAATCGAAGTCCTGCTGATTATCGATATCGATGATACTCACAATCTCATGACCACGGCTGATGGCAATCTGCTCAATCATCTTGCCCATTTTTCCGTAGCCGATTAAAGCTATTTTCATAATTAATTCGTTTTAAAACGCTGCAAAGATACTGCTTTTTACTCATAATTTCATGAAAATCAACAGAAAATAACCAAAAAGGTCAGTAAAATTTGTACATTTTAAAATAAAGTCCTACTTTTGCACCCTCGAAGAGAGCATAGATTTCTATTTCAGGATATGAGAAAATCAATTTTTGACTTACTTGAACGTAAGGGAAAACAGCCGGTCAGTATGCTGACGGCTTACGATTATCATACGGCCTGCACCATTGATGAGGCCGGAATCGACATGATCTTAGTTGGCGACTCGCTTGGCAATGTGATGCTGGGCTATGAGAATACCCTCGCCGTAACAGTAGACGACATGATTCATCATGGCAAGGCTGTGGTGCGTGGTGCCAAGCAGGCTTTTGTGGTGGTCGACATGCCGTTTATGTCATATCAGGTATCCGTTGAGGAGGCTGTCCGTAATGCAGGCCGCATCATGAAAGAGACTAACTGTCAGGCTGTTAAGCTCGAGGGTGGTGTGGAATATGCCGATCGTATCAAAGCCATTGTTGAGGCTGGTATTCCTGTTGTGGCTCATATCGGACTCACGCCACAGTCCGTTAATGCCATGGGTGGTTATAAGGTGCAGGGCAAATCGTTGGAACAAGCTCAGAAACTGATCAAGGATGCCCAGGCAGTGGAAGAAGCTGGTGCTTTTGCCATCACATTAGAATGTGTACCAGCAGCATTGGCCAAGCTCGTTACCTCGCAAACCAAGGCATTGACCATCGGTATCGGAGCTGGTAACGGCTGCGACGGACAGGTGCTGGTTTATCAGGATATGTTGGGCTATAACGATGGTTTCATACCTAAGTTCGTGAAGAAATACGCCGATTTGCATCATGTAATGCTGGAGGCATTCAGACAATACAAACAGGAGTGTGAACAACGCTCTTTCCCTGCATCAGGGCAGACCTATGCCATCAGCGAAGAGGTGATGCAGGCGCTTTTTGAAACGGAGTTAGAAGAAGTAAGAAGATAGCATATGAAAGTTGTAAAGACAGTAAAGGAGGTAAGGGAGATTGTTGCCGGATGGCGCAAAGAGGGACT